>Ga0210380_10000107_pt1 | contig 46236 bp, 66 predicted proteins | sample PLM4_5_coexredo_FD_155476 | JGI IMG/M metagenome (GOLD analysis project Ga0210380, IMG submission 155476) | Groundwater sediment microbial communities from an aquifer in East River, Colorado, USA - PLM4_5_coex redo | ecosystem: Environmental > Terrestrial > Soil > Riparian zone | place: USA...
CGATCAGCACCTCGAGCACATGGAGGAGTTTCTCGCGCGCGCGGAACGGGCGATCGATCACGTCGAGGCCGCGACGCTCCCTGATTTCCTTGAGGGCGACGCGGCGGAGTGTAAGCGATGCGCGTGGTACGGGCACACGTGCAACCCGCCGCTCGCGGCCGTCGGCGCCGTCGTACTCACCGATCCCGATCTACACGCGGATCTCGCACGCCGCGACGAGCTCGAGGCCGCGGCGAAGGAATTCGAGAAGCTCGACAAAAAGATCAAGGCGCAACTCCGCGGCGTCGAGGACGGGATCGCCGGCCCGTTCGTGATCTCGGGACGCTGGCAAAAGAAAACCGGCGTCGTCCTCCCGGCCGACGTCAAGGCCAAGTACACACAGACCGATCCGAAAGGTTCCTTCCGGATCGAGATCGTCCGCGTCGACTCACCGGCAACCCCGTTAGAGGAGCAACAACCATGAAATACATCGTCGTTCCGCTCGAGGCGATCCGGATCCTCCTCGAGATCCTCGGCCTCCGGAGGCGGCGCGCGTGACAAGCGATCACCCGCTCGTCGACGTCGTACGGGCGAGTCGAGGACCGATCAAGAAAAGCGCGAACGGGAGGACGGTTCACGAGTGGGCCGTTCTCCTCCTCGTGTGCGGTCACAACCTCGTATACGAGCGGCTGAAAAACCCGACGCGTCGGGCACCGCGGCGCGTCCGCTGTACGGCGTGCAAGGCGTGATCATCAACGGCGACGGCCGACGCGTCGACGAACTCACCGGCGAGGGCCGCGAGGGATGCGGGTTCGGCCCGTGTCTCGACTCGCGCGAACGCGGCGGCCGCGGCTGCCGACTCTGCGACGTGATCGCGAGGCTCCCGCAACCGGCCAGGCCGGCGGAGATCGTCGCGGCCGTCGACGCCGACGCGCACGAGCGCGCGCACAAGAACGCCGCGCGCGACGGCGATCCGAAACTGCCAGGCGAGAAACCTCGTCGGCATCCGATGTTTGAAAAACGGCACCGCGACGGGCCGCACCGATCGAACGTGTAGGAGGGATCAGCGATGGATATGAGAACCGGCGACATGTACCCGAACCGCGAGGCGGCGCTCGCGGCCGGCGTTCCCGACGATCAGATCGCGGAAGTCGAGCCTGAGATCGTTCGCGTCACGTCGGGCCCGTTCCGCGGCCGCGTGTACGAGCGGAACCCGTTCACGCGCCAGCTTGTACGGCGGAAGGATCTCGAGGTGCGATCGTGATCGTCACGCTCGAGGCCACGAGCAAAATCGTACGGCTCGTCGTCGAGGGCCGCGAGGTACCGGCGCGAATTTGGGAGGGGCACACGGCGAGCGGGATCCCCTGTCACGCCTACATCACGCGGATCGCCGTCGGCGACGATCAGGACTCCGCGGAATTCGATCACGAGCTCCTCGAGACGCGGCGCCCGTCGCCGGAGATCGAGGCGATCCCGACACGGCTGATCCTCTAAACCCCGACAACCCGACAGAACGGAGATCTCGACATGGCACGAAAACGCAACCCGGCCGACGCGGCGATCGAATTCTTTCAGACGGCCGATCTCGGAACGGCCTCGACAATGCTCGACGTGTGCAAGGGCACGGTCGAGCGACGGCGGCGAGAGCTCGCGAAATCCCCGGCCGCTCAGCACGCGGCCGCAGAGGGCGCCAGGCGGCCCGCCAGGCGCTCGAGGGAAGTCGTTCCCGGCGAAGTATCGACGCCGGAGGGCGGCGCGCCAGGGGCGCCGGCTGAGGGGCTCACGACGCGCCAGGAGTAACGGCCGTGTGGGTCAAGCTCGACGACGGGATCGCGGATCACCCGAAGTTTTTCGACGCCGGCCGGCACCTGGGGCGACACGGGATCGCGCGCGCGTTCGCGGTCTATGTCGCCGGCCTGGCGTACGCAAACAAGCACCTGACCGACGGATTCCTGTCCGAATCGGTCATAAAGTCGTTCAAGATCGATCGAAAACCGGGCGAAATCGCATCCGTTTTGGCATTCGCTGATGTCGGATTATGGGAGGTCGTTCCCGGCGGGTATCGAATTCACGACTACCACCACCACAACCCCAAGTCGCAGGAAGTAAAGGACAAACGGGAACGCGATGCCGCCAGGAAACGCCAGGAACGCGACGACAAGGATCGGGCGCGTCCGCGCGGAGTCCGTGCGGAGTCCGCGGCGCTCGCGCGCGCGCGATCCCGTCCTGATCCGGATCCCGTCCTCTTACGGGGAGAAGATCACGCCGCGCTCCGCACGGCGAACGGTGGAAAACCTGTGGAAAACGCGCCTCGCGTGCTCAGGGCGCTCGTCTGGTCTGAGGTGCGCGAGATCTTCCGCCAGGGCGCGCCGACGACGCGGGATCCGGCAACCGGCCGGCGCGTCGTCGACAGTTTCGAGATCCGCGAGCGGCTCAAGGATCGCGCGGCCCGGGCCGGCCTGATCTACGCCGTCGAGGATTTCCACAACCAGGCGGAGCTCGCGATCGCGCGCTACTCGAGCGACGTCGGCGCCGCGGCCCGGGACGCTCAGCGTACGGCCTGGCGCCAGGCGGGGAGGCCGTCACGATGATCACCGCTCCCGCCGGCGCGCGCTCGCTCACGTTCACCGTCGAGGGCGACGCTCAGACGAAGGGATCCGCGAAGGGGTTCGTCCCGTTCGCCTGGGCTCAGGAGGCCGTCGAGCGCGCGCGCAAAACTGGAAAGCGGATCCCGCCGCGTGTCGTGATCACGAACGACAATCCGAACGCGAAAGCCTGGCAGGAACACGTGATGGACGCCGCGCTCGAGGCGCGCCGCGGCGGGCCGCTCCTCGCCGGCGAACTCATGGCCGGCGCCGTCGTCGTCGATCTCGTGTTCTATCTCGCGCGGCCGCAGAAGATCCGGAGCTCCATCGTTTCGCACACGTCGAGGCCCGACGTCGACAAGCTCGCGAGGTGCGTACTCGACGGGCTCACCGGCGTCGTCTATGCCGACGACGGCCAGGTCGTAGCGATCCGGCTCGCGAAACAGTACGCGCCGATCGACGGCCGGCCCGGCGTCTCGATCACAATCACCGAAGCGGCCGTCGCGGATCCCGCGGCGCCTCCGCTGTTCACGTAAGGGAGGACACGATGGCGAAACGACAGAAGGGCAACACGACGGCACGCCGGATCGGGTACGAACTGATCACCCGCGATCACGTCGCCGGGCATCCGGTATACGCGCTCCTCGACGAGCTCGTACACGCGCACCACGATCACCTCAAGCCGGCGCGGATCGCGCTCGCCTGGGCGCTCTCCTGGCAGCCCGACGCCGACGGCCGCGTCAAGATCGGCGCGTGTATGAAGGCGAACGATCTCGCGCGGGAGCTCGCGCCGTTCGATTTCGTGATCCTCCTCCGGCGCGCGTTCTGGAAAGACGAGCGGATCACCGACGAGCAGCGGCGCGCCCTCATGGATCACGAGCTCTGCCACGCGTCGAGGGCGACGACGAAGGGCGGCGACGATGCCGTCGACGAGCGAGGCCGGCCCGTGTGGCGGATCCGGAAACACGACGTCGAGGAATTCTCCGACGTGATCGAACGGCACGGCATGTACTCCGCCGATCTCGAGAACATCGCGGCCGCGCTCCGTCGCGCCGGCGTCGGCCCGTTCGTCCATTGCGACAAATGCGCGCTCAACCCGGGATGGCTCACCGTCGCGAGCACCGACGCGGCGCCGCGCGTCGAGCGATGCGCCTGTTGGCTCGCGTGGACGGAACGCCGGAACGACTACACCGACGACAAACGGGCGAGCGCGTGATGTCGACCGACGTGATCGCGCGCGCGATCTCGACGACGATGAGCGTTCCGGCGCTCGACGAGATCCGCGCGCGCGTGAGCGAGGGGGAATACAAGGCGATCCTCCTCCTGGCCGGCGAGCTCGTCGAGAGCACGGAGGGCGCGGGCCTCCCGGCAATGCTCGTGCTCTACGCGCTCACCGCGGCCGCCGCGATGTACTCGGAGGGGCTCAAGCAATCGGCATCGATCATGGGCCGCGGCGCGGGGAGCAATTGAACATGGGACAAGTACCACCGGATCGGCCTCGAGGTCCTCGGCCCGAACCTCCGCCGGCGCCGCCGCCGTATCGCGCGCCAGGCCAGGCGCCGCGCGTGCGGCTCGCCAGGTGCTCGTATTGCGGCCGCGGCGGCGTCGAGCTCTCGCAATGCGACGGATGCGGCGCGACGGTACCGGAGGCGAGCTCGCCGCCGTATCCGACGTTCCCGGCGAACCGCACGATCCGCGGCGCCGCGATCGTTCCCGTGTTCCCCATGGTGAAACGTTGACTGGCCGCCCTCACGTGATCCCGTGGTACCAGGCGGAGGATCGAGCGACGCGCGACGCGCTCGACGTGCAAGCGTGTAAGGAATGCGGCGCCGTGCTCTGGCGCCGCGAGACGACGAAAGACAAACCACGTTACGCGCCCGGCGCTCTCGTCGGCGACGATTGCCCGGGCTCAGAGGAGAACAGCAGCATGGCAAAACGAGCAGCAAGGAAACCACGGCCAGAACAGGCGGATCTCCCGGGTACGGAGGACTCCGCGATCAAACCGCTCGAGGACGCGGCGAAGCGGTACGCGAAGATCCGCGACGAGCGGATGGAGCTCAACACCGACGAGGCGAAGATCAAAGCGAGCCTGATCGTCCTCATGCACAAGCACGGGAAAACCACGTACAGCCGACACGGGATCACGATCACGCTCGTACCGGAGGCGGAGAACGTGAAGGTCAAGATCAAGGGTAAGGACGATGCCGACGACGAGACGTAATCGCCGACGGCCGCCGTCGAGGCGTCATGAGCGGTACCTCGCCGACGTGATCAGGCGCGTGCACGTGATGAACGGCGACGTCTCAAGGATCGATCCGCGGCGCGTCGATCGCGCGCTCGACGTCGGGCGCACGGCGAGCGACGCCGCGGATCGTGAGGTTCGCGCCGGCGTGCTCGAGGCCAGGCGGGAGCGGCGATCGTGAGCGGGTTCGCGCTCTATCCCGTCGCGAAACACTGGTGGTCACTCACCGATTACGGCGCCGTGCTCGACACGGTTCGGCGCCTGGGCGCGAAACGCGTGATCGAATTCGGCCCGGGCTCCTCTACCCTGGCGCTCGTCGAGGGCGGCGCCGAACAGGTCGACACGTGCGAGGACGATCGGAAGTGGTACGACGTGCACCGCTCCCGCGTGGGCCGGCAATTCGCGCCCGTCGTGAGCGTGCACCTGTACACCTGGGGGGATCCGCTCACGATCCCCGCGCTCGAGGGGCGGCGCTACGACATGGCAATGATCGACGGGCCGCACGATACCCCCCGGCGGCCCGTCGTGATCGAGTACTGCATGGCCAGGGCAGCGGCGGTTCTGATTCCTACTGAGGATTACAAGGTATCGTCGCCGCCGCTCCGGCCGCACATCGCACGGATCGCCGCCGCCCATGGTGCAACCGTCGAGGTGTGGGATACAGGGCCGACGTCGGGATCGTTCGCGCTCATCACGGGGCACACGTGACGCGACTACATCACGCGGCGCGCTCACTGTCCCGAACGATCGACGCGTTCCGCGAGTACCGCCCAGGGGAGGAGGGGGATCGAAGGGCGGAGATCGAACGCGTCGAGTCGAAGGACTGGCGAGGGGTTCGCGTGTTCCGCGTGCACTGTGACGGGCCGTACGGGCGGGGCCCGCATGATCATTGGGTACCGGAGTACATCCTGTGGAGTCTGATCGACGTGACGCGTTATCGGTGTCCATTTCACCGCTGAGTAAGGATCGATCAGGCGAGAGAAGTCGAGGTCGATCACGCGAGCGCGACGGGGAGGGGGGAGGGGGCGCCGTAGGTTCTTTCCGCGAACGCCAGCAGAGCGGGCGAGCGAGGCGCAAACGGCCGCTAGTTCTCAATCAGAATTTGGGTCCGGTTAATTGGATCGATGGAGGTTCACGTGGCGACAGAATTGGAATACGGAACGGCGAAGGTCGGCGCGCTCGACGCGCTCGCGAAGTTTCTCAACGCGGCCGCGGAGCTCGTGACGTTCTTTCGGAAAGAGCTCGAGCGCGAGGCTGCCGAAGTCGCGGCGAGAAAAGGCGGCCGCTCATGAGCGAGCTAGCACGGATCACCGCTCGCTATTTCGCCGTCCTCCTCGAGCGCGAGGGGCTCTCAGCATCGATCCCCGACATGCGCGCGGAAGTCGCGGCCGCGGGGGAGGTCGACGAGCGGGCGCACGCGGCCGCGGCGGAGGCGGCGATCAACGCCTGGCACGCGACCGATCAGGCGAAGGATCCCGCGTCGGCGTCGGCGGCGTATCAGCGGAAGATCGACGGCCTCGTCGACGGAGCGCGAGACGAGACGGCGCGCGGGCGCCAGGCGCGGAGGCAACCGTGAGCGGATCGAGGACGGCGGGCCCGGGCTCCGGCGGCCGTCTGGTACGCAAGGCGACGATCACGACGATCGGCGAGGGATGGGCGAGCTATCTATCGAACGTCGTTCCGACGGCGGCGTCGGAGTCACAACGCGAGGAGACGAAACGCGCGTTCTACGCGGGCGCCGCCGCGATGTTTACCGCGATGCTCGACGCCGCAGAGCTCGAGGAGGATCAGGCCGCGGCCCGCGTCGAGGGCCTCGATCGCGAGCTCGACGACTATCTCCGTCTGTTCAAGGCGCGCGAGGGGGTCAAGTGATCGTCGCGCACCTCCGCGGCGTCGGCCTCCCGATCTGGATCCCCGACTGGCTCCTCGAGCGGATCGCCGCGCGCGACGAGCGGCGATCGATCGCGGCGGCGCGCGAGATCAATCGGCGCTGTCCGTTCACGCCGACGCCGCGGCGCGTCGTCTGTCCGGCGTGTCGGGTACCGTTCACGCGACACGGCGCCGCGAACTCGTCTCACTTCTACCGGACGCGCGAGGAGAACGAAACCTGTATCGTCTGCCGGGAGGGGCTCGATCCCGTCACGCTCAAGCCTCTCGCGCGGCGCGAGGTGCAATCATGATCGAACCTGGCAAACCTGAGAAGCTCACCGCCGGCGAGCTCGTCGAGGCGCTCGAGATCGCGGCGTCGCGGATCCGAATGGCGGCGCCGGCGGATTTCCGACACGTCGGCGACGTGATCGCCGGCCTGGCGCTCGAGGCCGCGGCCCGGCTCCGCGCCGGCGACGTCGGCGGCGTGCTCGCGCGCGTCGTGACGTTCTCGGCTCCCGTCGATCACCACGGCGACGTCTACGCGCCCGGCTCGCTCAAGGGCGCGCGCGTCCCGCTACTCGAGGCGTTCGACGAACAGAACCCGATCGGCGTCGCGTCGATCCTTGAGGACGGAACCGCGCGGCTCTGGCTCAGGCCAGGGCTCGCCGTGAACCTCGAGAAGATCGCGAAGCTCTCACCGATCAACGTCGGCCTGGGGTTCCGCGTCATTCGCTCGCACGTCGACGACGGCGTTCGCGTGATCGATGAGCTCGAGCCTCTATGTGTCGGGATCGATCGCCGTGTGCTCGAGGGCCTCGACGATGCCGGCTGATACGTGCGGCGCGAAGTCGGGCCTGCTCGTGTGCGATCGCGCGCCACACGTCGACGGCGATCACCGCGGATACGACGAGGAGCGGGACGCCGTTCTGTTCTGGCCGACGCCGGCCGCCGTGCTCGAGGAGCTCGGGCGGCTGATCCGCCGTGGACTCGCGCAAGTAGAACCCGCGGAACGGCTCGAGGCCGGCGCCCGATTGAAGGCGACGATCGACGACGCGATCGGGAGCGGCCCTCGTGCGTAATATGTCGTTCGCGCTCACGACGGATCAGATCCAACGGCGCCAGAAAACCGTCACGCGCCGCAACGGCTGGACGTTCGCGAAAGTCGGCGACGTCGTTCAACCCGTGATCAAGTCGCAGGGGATCCCGAAGGGCGAGCACGTCGAGAAGATAGGCGGGCCGATCCGGTTCACGGCCGTCGATCGCGTCACGCTCGGATCGATCTCCCCGCAGGACGTTTACCGCGAGGGGTTCCCGAACCTCACGACGCGGCAATTCATCACGTTCTACAAGCGGGCGAACGGCGGCCGTCGCGATCAGATCGTGACGCGGATCGCTTTCGAGTATCTGTGAGCAAACGCCGGCGAGCTCGATCCACCAAAAAACGAAAGCGGAAACCCGCGGCCGCGGCGCCGCCCGTCGAGATGTCGATCGCCGCGTTCAGTCGGGATCGCAACGTCGACGAGAAAGCCGTTCGGAAGGGGATCGCGTCGGGCCGGATCCCGGCGTCGTGTGTCGGGCTCTCGAGGAGCGGGCGCCGACAAGTGATCACCGACGTCGCGGCCGCGCGCCTGGCGTGGGATGCGAACGCCGCGAAGGTTCCGCCCGGCCCGTCGGTCGACGGCGAGCGGCAATCGCTCAGCGAGGCGTCGCGCCTGGCGACGATGGAGCGCCATCGGGGGCTCCGGATCAAAAACGATCTGAGCGAGGGGCGCGTCGTCGACGTCGTGATCCAGAAACGGGCCGCTTTCGAGGATGCGCGTATCATCCGTGAAACCTTGCTCAATCTCTCGGCTCGACTCGCCGCCGTGCTCGCCGCCGAAAACGATCCGGCGAAGGTGTTCGCGATCCTCGACGACGCGATCCGCCAGGCGCTACACGACACGGCCGATCGACTCGAGGCCGCCGGCGAATGACGCGCCATCACGCGCGGATCGCGGAGTCCTGGGCGAGCACGATCCGCCGCGCGATCGAACTCGGCGAGGGCGACGCCGCCAGGCGGATCACGATCGGGCTCGTGCGGCGCCTCCGTGAACTATGGGCGCGCGCGTGAGCGAGAGCGACGCGGACGCCGTTCGCGAGATCCGCAAGGCGCGCGCCGACGGCCTCCGGCCCGATGCCGTCCTCACCGTGAGCGAGTGGGCCGACGCGCACCGGAAGCTCCCGAAAAAGTCGAGCGCGGAACCTGGGCCCTGGCGCACGGATCGCGCGCCGTACCTCCGCGAAATCATGGATTCGTTTTCCTCGCGCTCCGACGTCGAGGAGATCGTATTCATGAAGGCCGCGCAGATCGGCGGAACCGAAGTCCTCCTCAACGCGCTCGGCTACATCATCGATCACGCGCCCGGGCCCGTGATCCTCGTATGGCCGACGGTCGACACGGCGAAGCGGGGATCCCGGCAACGCGTCGCACCGCTCACGACGGACACGCCGACGATCGCAGAGAAGATCGCGCCGGCGAAGTCTCGCGACGCGGCGAACACGGTTCTCGAAAAGACATTCCCCGGCGGGCACCTCGTGATCACCGGCGCGAACTCCGCCGTCGGCCTGCGATCGATGCCGGCGCAATACGCGCTCATGGACGAGATCGACGGCTGGCCGATTGACGTCGACGAGGAGGGCTCCCCGATCGCGCTCGTCGAGGTTCGGCAGCGCACGTTCGCGCGGCGGAAGCGACTCAAGATCTCGACGCCGACGATCGCCGGCCGCTCCGCGATCGAGGCCGCGCACGATCGCGGCGACGCGCGCCGGTACTTTGTCCCGTGTCCGATCTGCGGGGAGTTTCAAGAACTCACGTTTGATCGGCTCGTGTGGACGAAGCTCGATCTCCCGCCGGCGGCAGCCGTGTACGAGTGTGCGGCGTGCGGCGATTACATCCGCAATCATCAAAAGACGGCGATGCTCGCCGCCGGCGAATGGCGCGCCACGCACCCGGGCCGCGGCGCCGGGAAGATCCGGAGCTATCACCTCAACGCGCTCTATGCGCCTGTCGGCTGGATCTCCTGGGGCGAGATCGCGGTCGAATTCGTCGCGGCCGAAAAGGATCCGGAGCGGCTCCGCGTTTTCATCAATACCGTACTCGGCCAGGTGTGGACGTCGAAAGGCGAGGCGCCGGAGTGGGCGGGCCTCTACAACCGCCGCGACACGTACGCGATCGGCTCCGTTCCCATGGGCGCGCTCGTGCTCACGTGCGGCGTCGACGTCCAGAAGGATCGCCTGGTGTACGAGGTCGTAGGATGGGGCCGCGGCAAGCGGTCATGGTCGATCGACGCCGGCGAGATCCCGGGCGATCCGGCGAACGTCGAGCGCGGGCCCTGGGGCGAGCTCGAGAAATTGACGGCGCGCCTATTCCCGCACGACGCCGGGATCGAGATGCCGATCCGATTGCTCGCGATCGACTCCGGGTACGAGACGCAGCACGTACACGCCTGGGTCCGTCGGCCGCACTCGACGCAAGTGATCGCCGTGAAAGGGTTCGATCACGGCGGCGCGATCATCGGTTCACCGGCGCCCGTCGAGATCACGATCAGCGGGAAGAAACGGAAACGCGGCGGCCGCGTGTGGCCGGTCAGCACCGGGATCGCGAAGTCGGAATTCTATGGGTTCCTTCGTCTCGAGCGCGAGGCGGGCAAGCCAGATCCCGCCGGGTACGTGCGATATCCGGAGTACGCGGAGGAATGGTTCCGACAGATCACCGCCGAGCAATTGACGGCGACGAAAACCCGCCGCGGGTACATCAAGCTCGAATGGTCGATCCTCCCGGGCCGACAGAATCACGCGCTCGACTGTCGGGTCTACGCGCGCGCGGCCGCGGCGCTCGCCGGGATCGACCGGATGAATGATCGCGATTGGGACGCGCGCGAGAAATTCCTCGGCGCCGGTTCCACGCCGGCCGCCGCCGCCGCTCGCGCGCGGGCCGCGAGCACCTCACCGGCGCCAGGCTCGAGCGCGCCGGCCTCGAGCGCGCCGACGGCCGCGAGCTCCCCGGCGCCGGCGCCTCCGCTCCGCCCTGGGCTAGTTCCGCGGCCGCCGCCCGCGAGTAGTCCATCACCGGCGCCGGGCAAGCCCGGCCGGCCGACGTGGGTTCCGCCGCGGCCCGATTGGCTGAAACCCCGTTGAAGTGGAGCGGAGTGGAGCAAGCCCGGCGGCGATTACGGATCTGTTCCACGTGGAACACCCGGCCCGCCGCGGCCCTCGCCGAAACCGGCCGACGCTGGCGCCAGGCGGGGCGCCCGTAGGCGCGCGGGCGTCGGGCCGGCCTCCCGGCCCTCCCGCCGTCGGCGTCGTTTCTAGGCCCGCCAGGGCGCCCGGGGCGTGCTATCCTCCTGGCAAAGCTCATGCCGTTCACGACGACGGACGCCGAAAACCTCCGACGCGCGATCGCTGACGCGCGAGGCGCGCGATCGATGACGTTCAGCGATCAAACCGTCGTGTTCAATTCGCTCAAGGAAATGCTCGATCTCCTGGCCGTGATGGAGGCGGAGGCCGCCGCGGCCGCCGGCACGAGCGTACGGTACCGGATCGGCACGACGAGCAAGGGCGCATAGGGGATCGCGCCTCATGGCCGCGCCGATCCTCGCGTCCGTCTACTTCGGATCGGGCGCCGCCGGCGATCACTTCCGCCGGATGGCCCGGGCCCTCGAGTACTCGGCGCTCCGTCACGCGCCGGCCTGGCGCGTCGAGGTGCGACAGGTTCCGCCGCCGTCCGGCGTCTACCGCTCGACGCTCGGCGTTCCCGCTCATGAGCACAACTCCGCGAAGCTCGATCACTGGCGCGACAGAATCACGGCCGCGGCCGACGGGGATCGCGTGCTCCTGATCGACGTCGACACGATGATCACGGGCCCGCTCGATCCCGTGTGGGATCTCCCGTTCGATCTCGCCTACACGTCGGCGGCCGAACGGCTCCCGCTCAACGCCGGCGTCGTGTTCGTCCGTGTCTCGCCGTCGACGCGGGGGTTCCTCGAGCAATGGGCCGCCGTGAATCGTTCCTTCCTGGGCGACGCGGCCGCGCTCCGGCCCTGGCGCGCGCGCTACGCCGGGATCAACCAGGCCGCGCTCGGGTTCATGCTCGAGCGCGCGGGGCACGGCTGCCAGGTCGCACGGCTCGACGGCGCGATCTGGAATTGTGAAGATTCCACGTGGCGCCGGTTCGATCCGGCGACGACGCGGATCGTTCACCTGAAAAGCGATCTCCGCCGCGCGATCTTCCGCGGGCTCGCGCGGCCGGCGCTCTCGACGCTCGTCGCCGCCTGGCGCGAGCTCGAGGCCGCGGCGATCGAGGCGCACCGATGATCCCGCCGCTCGTGAGCGTGATCGTTCCCTGCCACAATCACGGGGCCGTCGTCGGCGACGCGATCGCGAGCGTGCTCGAGCAACCGATCCCCGTGGAAGTGATCGTGATTGACGACGGTTCGACGGACACGACGCCGGCCACGCTCGCGGCGATCGAGGATCCCCGCGTCCGAACGATGCGCCAGGAACACAGCGGGCCGTCGAGCGCGCGGAACCTGGGGATCGAGCTCGCGCGCGGGGCGTTCGTGATGTTCCTCGACGCCGACGACACGATCGAACCGACGAAGCTCGAGACGCAGATCGCCGCGTTCGACGAGACGGTCGGCTGGGTCCTGTGCGACGTCGAGATACAGGACGCCGCGAAGCAACGGACGATCACGGCCTCCGAACAATACCGCTACGATCGGCGCGAGTTCGGCGGATGGATCGCGCCGATGCTCCGCCGCGGCAACGTGATCCCGATCATGTCGCCGCTCGTGCGACGCGAGACGATCGGATCGATCCGGTTCGACGACGCGCGCGTTCCGGAGGACTGGCACTTCTGGATCGCGATCGCGGAGGCGGCCCGTTGTCGCTACGTTCCGGAGGTGCTCGCGACGTACCGCCATGGGATCACCGGCCGGAGTCGGCTCCCGAAGTCGGCGCGCCAGGCGCATAGCGGGATCCGCTCGCCGCTCCGCTTGAACCTTGGATGCGGGAACCCGGCCGATCGATCCTGGCATCCGCTCCCGGGCCTCGTGAACCTCGACAAGTCGCTCGGCTGGAAATTCGAGCACGGGCTCGGCGAATTCGCCGCGGGCACCGTCGCAGGGATCACGATCTCGCACGCGCTCATGTATCTCGCGGCCGACGCCTGGCCGGCGTTCGTCGAGGAGCTCGCGCGCGTGCTCGAGCCTGGCGGCGTCGTGCGGATCACGGAGGACGAAACCCGCGACGCGCGATCGAGGTGTGTCGGCGGATGGAAGGGATCGCACCCGGCGATCACGCTCACGTCGCCGGCGTTCGTCCGCGCGAACCTTGAGGCCGGCGGGTTCACCGTCGTCGACGTCGCGCCCGACGAAACCCGGTACCGCGATGCGTCGCTCTGTCAGCGGTTCCACGGCGGGCCGCCCGACGTGTTTTTCGTCGAGGGCCTCAAGCGGAACGCGCTTCTATTCGCGCCGCACTCCGACGACGAGGCGCTGTTCGCCGCGTTCACCGTGCAACGCGCGCGGCCGCGGATCGTGATCTGCTATCCGTCCGTCCGCGACTACGGCGACACGTACCGCCGGACGGAGGAGTCGCGCGCCGCGGCCGCCATCCTGGGCGCCGGGCCCGTCGAGCAATGGCAGGGCGGCAACCTCGCGGCCCGTATGCGCGCGCTCGTCGCCGATCACGGGATGCCGGCGGAGGTGTGGGCGCCGTCGCCGAACGCATCGCACGCCGATCACGTCGCCGTCGCGGTCGCCGCGCGCGAGGTGTTCGGCGCCGGCGTTCGCCGGTACCAGACGTATCGGGGCGCCGAACGGGTTCGCGAGGGGCGCCAGGTCAGCCCGGGCACGGCCGACGCGATCGGGCGCAAGCTCCGCGCGCTCACGTGCTACCGCTCGCAACTCGAGCACCCGCGAGCCTCGCCGTTTTTCCTCGACGATCAACGGGAGTACGAGGAATGCTAACGATCCTCACGTGGAAGTGGGGATCGAAATTCTCCGCGCGTCACGTGAACACGCTCCGATCGATGCTCGCGCGCCGGCTCTCGCTCGAGCACCGGATCGTCTGTGTCACCGACGACGACGCCGGGATCGACGACGCGATCGAAACGATCCGGCTCCCGGCCCGCCATGCCGACTCGCCGCGATGCCGGCGCCGGATGCGACAGTACGATCGTACGTTCGCCGAACTGATCGGCCCGCGGATCCTGTCGCTCGATCTCGACGTCGTGATCACGGGCGACATTACGCCGCTCGTCGATCGCGCGGATCCGCTCGTGTGCTGGCGCGTCGAGTACGCGGGCGTGTTCTCCGGTTCGATCGTCCTGATGGACGCCGGCGTGCTCGATCCGCTCTGGCGCGCGTTCGACGCGGATCCCGTCGGCTACGCCAGGCGCGCGGCTCCGCGCGGCGTCGGCAGCGATCAGGCGATGCTCAATTGGTATCTGTCGCAACCGTCGACGACGATCCGGCCGGCCGTGTGGACGGAGGCCGACGGGCTCGTGACGTTTTTCGGCGCCGGATACGAGCGGCTCGAGCACCGCGGCGTCGGCCCTGGCCATCCGCACCTCCCGCCAGGCGCGCGGCTCGTCGTGCTCGGCTCCGACGATCTATACGTCCTCGAGCAAGGGGAGCGGTACCCGTGGATCAGCGAATGGCGGTAAACCTCGTGACGTTCGTTCCGTTCGATCTCGAGGCGAACCTGGGGCGCGCCTACAATCGCGCTATGGAGCTCCTCCCGGCCGACGCCTGGGCGTGCTTGCTCGATCATGACGCGATGCCGACGACGCGCGAATGGTACCGGCAATTGATCGAAGTGATCGAGCACCGGCCCGACGTCGGCCTGCTCACGGCGGCGACGAACCGGATCGCGTCGCCGTGGCAGCGGGCAGCCGAAAGCGATCTCGACAATCACGACATGGCGTACCACCGGCGGCTCGGCGCCGCGCGCCTCGAGCGGCGAACGCTCCTCGACGTGACGGAAACGAAGGGGCTCGGCGGCGTGCTCATGTGTCTGTCGCGCCGGGCCTGGGAGCGCGCCGGCGGGTTCGTCGATGGAATGCTCTGCGTCGATCACATGATGCACTTCGCGATCGCGCGCGCGGGCCTCAAGGTCTACGTCGTCGAAAGCCTGTACGTCTATCACTGGCGCCGGGCGAACGGCGACAATCTCCCCGCGAGCGTACCGAAGGCCCGGCATTGTCCATGCCGCGGGCCGGAACCGACGCCGACGCGGCGGATCTCGATCGTTCCGGAGAAGGGGTAACGATGACACCTGAAAGAACCGAACGCCGCCGCCGGACGATCGGCGATCGTCTCGACGCGATCACGGCGCCGATCGCGCCACGCTGGACACTCCGGCGGCAACGGGCCCGCTACGCCGGCGAGGTGCTCTCTCGACATTACGAGGGCGCCGCGACGACGGCCAGGACATCGGGCTGGCGTCGGCCGGCGACGGATGCGAACGCGGCGATCGGGCCCGCGGCCGCGAACCTCCGGAACGCGGTTCGGGATCTCACGCGCAACAATCCGTACGCGGCCGCGGCGCTCGCGTCGATTGTGAACGAAACGGTCGGATGGGGGATCGTCGCGGAGTCGCCGAACGCGCGCGCCATGGCGCTCTGGCGGAAGTGGGCCGAAACGAAAGCCTGCGACGCCGACGGGCAACACGATATCTACGGACTCCAAAAGCTCGTGCTCCGCACCGTCGCGCAGGACGGCGAGGTGCTCGTACGCCGCCGGTTCCGGCTCCCGATCGACGGCCTCCCGATCCCCGTGCAGCTTCAAGTGCTCGAGGCCGATTACCTCGACACGATGAAGGATCAGATCACGACGCCGAACGGCGGCCAGGTCGTACAAGGGATCGAGTTTTCCCCGATTGGCGAACGCGTCGCGTACTGGCTGTTTCGCGAGCACCCGGGCAGTATTCGCGGATCGTACGCGCCGTCGGTTCGGATCCCGGCGGAGGGCGTGCTCCATCTATTCCGCGGCGAGCGGCCCGGCCAGGTCCGCGCCGTGTCGTGGTACGCGCCGTCGCTCCTCGGCTGGAAAGATCTCGACGATTACGACGACGCGACGCTGGTGAAACAAAAGATCGCCGCGTGCCTGGCCGTGTTCGTCCGCGACGATCTCGACGGCACGGGATCCCCGCTCGGCGAACCGAACGACGTTCCGACGCCGGCGATCGATGCGCTCTCGCCTGGCATGATCAGCAACCTCCCGGCCGGCCGGCAGATCTCCGTCGTCGAGCCTCCGCGCGTGAACGATTTCGGCGACTACATGGATCGCAAGCTCCGCGGGCTCGCGAGCGGGCTCCGCGTGCTGTTCTCGAGCATGACCGGAGACTTCCGCGATCTGTCGTTCTCGGCGGCGCGGATGGAGCGGATCGCGCATCAGCCCGACGTCGACGACAACCGATGGAGACTTTTGATCCCGGGTTTCTGTGATCCCTCCTGGGCGTGGGCAATGGAGGCGGCCGCGATCGCCGGGCTCCTCAATTCGGCGGAGGTTCCCGCCGTCGAGTGGACGCCGCCGCCGCTCGCGTTTATCGATCCGGCGTCGGAGGGGCTCGCGATCCTTCGCAACGTGCGAACCGGGATCTCGACGATGCAGGAGGAGCTCCGCGCGCGCGGGCTCAACCCGGCGAAGGTCCTCGCCGAAATAAAGGCGTGGAACGCGATGCTCGACAAAGCGGGCGTCGTGCTCGACTCCGATCCGCGAAAGATGACGCAAGCCGGCATAGCGCAGAGCGCGCCCGCGGCCGCGTCGCCGTCGGCGCCTCCCGCTCCCCCCGAACCCGCGGCGCCGGCGGAGGCTCCGGAGGAGGACACGTAAGATCATGGGCGAGGATCGAACCGTGCACTGGCCCGACGAACGCGACGAGCACCGGCGCCGCGGCGGCCCGTTTCTCGAGGCGGCGATCTCCCCGTCGGCGCTCGCGGCGAAGTGGGGCGTCGGCGTGCAAACGATCTACCGCGACATCCGAAAGGGCGCCCTCCGCGCGTACCGGCTGCCTGGCGGCGATCTCCGGATCCGGATCCGTGACGCGCGCCGCTATGGAAAACCTGTCGAGTGATCTAGCTTTTCGTGATCGTTCGCGGCGCTAGTCCCTTGCGGCCGACGGCGCGCCTCCCGCATTCTCGCCAGCATCATGTCGCGCACGGCCGCCGCTCCTCAGACGACGATCGACGTTCCGCCGCTCTCACTCCTCGCGCGCGCCGTCGTCGAGACGGCGAACGACGAGGATCGCTCCGTCGAGCTTGTGTTCTCGACGGGCGCCGCGGTCGAGCGGTACGACTGGATGAAGGACACGCGATATCTCGAGCAACTCGAGATCTCGAAAAAGGCGATCCGCGTCGCGCGCCTCAACACGGCGCCGCTCCTCGACGCTCATTCCGCGTGGTCGATCACCGATCAGATCGGAACCGTTGTCGCCGGGTCGTTCCGGATCGACGGCACCGACGCGATCGTCCGCGTCCGATTCTCCGCGCGCGAGGCCGTCGCGGGGATCTGGCAGGACGTCAAGGATCGGATCATTCAGAACGTGAGCGTCGGCTATCGCGTTCACAAATTCGAGGAGGACGCGACCGGCGCGATCCCCGTTCGTACGGCGGTCGATTGGGAACCGTACGAGGTGTCAATGGTCCCGATGCCGGCCGACGTCGGCGCGAAGGTTCGCAATCACGAGCTCGCGACGAATTCTTGCATTCTCATCCGAAAGGAAACTGCCGTGGCTGATCCCGCTCGCCGTCCTGCCGATTCGATCGCCGAAGATCCCGCCGTCGCCGCCCTCCGGCTCCACCCGGCCGGCGATCCCGCCGCGCCGGCGCGTCCCGCCGCGACGGAACCGACGGACGCCGATCGCGCCGTCGCCGTCGAGACGACTCGCGTTCAGGGCATCATCACCGCGGCGCGCGCCGGCCGGATGCCGCAGGCGTTCGTCGACGATCACATCGCGAAGCGGACGCCGCTCGAGGAGGTATCGCGCCTCGTGTTCGTCGAGCTCCAGGCCCGCAACGCGCAGGATCGCGGGCCGCAGCCCGGGCCCTCGATCGCGCTCGGCGAAGATCCGCTCGTGCACGTGCGAACGGCGATCATGGGCGCGCTCTGTCACCGCGTCGCGCCGACGTTTTTCAAGCTCGAGGACGCGCACCGGCCGTACCGCGGGCTCACGCTCCTCGACACGGCGCGCGCGTATCTCCACGCGGCCGGCGTCCGCACGACGGGCCTGTCGAAGATGGAACTCGCGGCCGCCGCCCTGGGCCTCAATCAGCGGGCCGGCCACGGGTACCACACGACGAGCGACTTCGCGTTCCTCCTGGCCGACGTCGCGAACAAAACGGTTCGCCGCGCGTACGACGAGGCGCCGCAGACGTTCAAGACGATCGCGCGCCAGGTCAACCTCCCCGATTTCAAGCCCGTCTATCGTACGCAGATGGGCGACGCGCCGGCGCTTCTCGAGGTCAAGGAGCACGGCGAATTCAAGCGGGGCACGATCGGCGAGGCGCGCGAGGCGTTCCAGCTTGTGACGTACGGCCGCGTGTTCGCCATCACGCGAAAGGCGCTCGTGAACGACGACGCCGACGCGTTCGGCCGCGTCCCGACGATGTTCGGCCGCGCGGCCCGCACGCTCGAAAGCGATCTCGTGTGGGATCAGATCACGAGCAATCCGATCATGGGCGACGGGAACGCGCTGTTCTCCGCCGCGCACCTCAACATCGATTCCGTAGGGTCGGAGATCGACGTCGATTCCCTGGGCGAAGCGCGCGCGAGTATGCGCCAGCAGGTTTCGCTCGACGGCGAGCGGCTCAACATCGCGCCGAAGTACCTCCTCGTGGGCTCCGCCCTCGAGACGCGCGCCGACTCGATCGTCGTGCCGATCACGCCGCAGACGTTCACGGCCGTCAATCCGTTCTCCGGCAAGCTCACGGTCGTCGCGGAACCGCGGCTCGACGATCAGCCGCTCGCGTGGTACCTCGCCGCCGATCCCGCGCAGATCGATCTGATCGAATACGGATTCCTCGAGGGCGAGGAGGGGCCGACGATCGAGACGCGGATCGGGTTCGACGTCGACGGGATCGAGATCAAGTGTCGCGAGGATTTCGCGGCGAAGGTGCTCGACTGGCGCGGGCTGTTCAAGAACGTCGGACACGAGCACTCGTAAGCGAGCGCGCGGCGTAGGACGGCGGAGGAGCTCGAGACGGTCAACGTTCACAGTAGGGAGATCAGGCGATGAAGAATTTCGTACAGCCCGGCGAGTCGGTCGAATTCACGGCGCCCGCCGGCGGCGTCGTCTCGGGCGTCGGCGTCCAGATCGGCGAGCTCCTCGTGATCGCGACCGTCACGGCCGCGGCCGGCGTACGGTTCGTCGGCCTCGTGGAAGGCGTGATCTCGCACGCGAAAGCACCCTCGGAGGCGTGGGCGGAAGGGGCCCGCGTCTATTGGGATGAGGGGAACAAGCGGTTCACCTCGTCGGGAGCGGGCAACCTTCCGGCCGGCTATGCCGTCGTCGCCGTCGGCGCCGGCGTCGCCGAAACGACGGGCGTCGTTCTCCTCCATCCTGACGCCGGTTCATTCACGTAACCGGCGGGGCCGGCCTGATGGATCTCTCGTCGCTCCGCGCGCTCGTCCGGAACCTCAATTTCGAGGCGCACGGGATCGGCGTGGTGCTCGAGGCGGATCCGGTCAACATCGCGACGCGCGGAATTTGGCTCTCGCCGGAAACGGACGACGTACCCGGCGGGCTCGATCTCCGGCGTCGCGAACGTTCGTACGTGCTCGCCGTTCCGCGGCTCGACACGACGAAGGGAACGATCGTCCTGGCGCCGGCCTCGCCGGCCTGGGAGCAACTGATCGAACCGCCGCCCTCGCCTGGCGAGATCCTCCGTTGGGAGGTCGACGGGTTCGCCGGCGTCGAGTCCGACCACTTACGGCTCCGGCTCGTGCTCGCGCCGGCTGAGGCAACATGATCACGCGGCGACTCCTGATCCTCGAGCGACTCGGCGCCCTCGCCGGCGTGATCAAAGTCGCGAACGGGTTCGACTCCGACGCGGGCCTCCATGTCTACATCGGGACGGCGCCGGAGCTCGGGCCGAACGATCCCGACTACGCGATCGCGATCGTGCCAGGCGACGAGCTCACGACGGAGGACGGCCGGCTGTCGAATTCGTTTCCCGTCGAGGTGCAGGCAATCGGCAAGGCCGCGGCCGCCGACGCGTGGATCAATCTCGAGCTCCTCGTCGGCGATCTGAAACGCGCGATCGAGCTCGAGGATCGGACGCTCGGATCCGTGATCAAGGGCGTGATGAAACGCGGGGCAACGCGGACACTCGAGCGGCCGCCGGGCTCGCTCACGATCGGCGCCGGGATCATTTACTCGTGTCCGTACGTCGACGAGTGGGGCAACCCGGAGTACGGCGTACCGGAGGAAACGTAACCCGTGGGGATGACCGTTCGGTTCACGACGACGACGCCGGCGCAAGTGGCGAAGCTCCGCAAGAAGGCGCCGCTCGCTCAGGTCCGCGCGCTCAACCGCGCGATCGCGTCGGCGAACACGGCAATGCTCCGCGTGATCTCCGCCGACATGGGCGTGAAGATCGGGGATCTCCGCGACAAGATCCGCGTCGAGCAGGCAACGCCGGCCAGGCTCCGCGCCAGGCTCTACGCGAGCGCGAAGCGGATCCCGCTGATCGATTTCGGCGCGAAGGGCCCGGAACCGTCGAGGGGCCGCGGCACCGGCGTTACCGTGAAACTCGGCCGCGCGCGGACGCGGATCCCGAACGCGTTTATCGCTCGCATGAAAAGCGGGCACCGCGGCGTCTATCGTCGCGTCGACAACGGCGTCGGCCGTCGCGGGCCGCTCCCGCACCGATCGCAGCTTCCGATCCGCGAACTGTTCGGCCCGTCGATCTGGAAGGTGTTCACGAAAAATCAGCAGGTAGGCATCGATCGAGGGCGCGAGCAATTGATCAAGAACCTACAGTCTGAATTCCGTTTCGTCCTGGCCGTCGACGCGGCCGCGTAAATCGTCGTCGCCTGGCCGCTCGTGATGCGGCCGACATAGAGGAGCACTCACAATGAGGAACGCCGTACCGCTTGAAGTGATCGCCGCGCCGTTTACGATGTATGTCGCGCCCGTCGGAACCGCGTTCCCCGAAGTGGATGAGGTCCCGGACTCGAGCAACTGGACGCTCGTCGGGAGCGCCGGGCCGCTCAATTACGACGAGGCCGGCGTGAACGTCGAGCACTCGCAATCGATGGCGTTCTGGCGCTCCCTGGGCGACGCCGGATCGCGGAAGGTGTTCCGCTCGAGCGAGGATCTCAAGATCGGCCTGATGCTCGTCGACGTCACGCCGGAGCAGTATTCGTTCGCGCTCAACGGAAACGTCGTCACGACGACGCCGGCCGCCCTCGGCGTTCCCGGGACGAAAAAGATCGGCCTATCGCGCGGGTTCGTCGTCGACACGCGCGCGGTTCTCCTCCGCGGCCCGTCGCCGGAGATGGAGGACGGCGCGATGCAGTACGAATGCCCTCGCGCCGCGCAGACCGGCGAACCGAAGCCGGTTTACACGAAGGACAAGCCGGCGATGCTCGCGATCGAGTGGACGGCGCTCGTCGATCCCGACGCGGCCGATCCGGCGGAGTACTTCGGCCGGATCGTCGTCCAGACCGACGACGCGGGCACGTAAGACCATGGCGACGTCGGTTCCGGAGCTCCTCGCGAAGATCCGCCAGGCCCGGGCCGACGTCGCTCGATTGAAGCTCACGATCCGCACCTCACGCGATCAACTGTGCACCGCGGCTGCCGCGCTCAAGGATCTCGAGACGGAGGCCCGGCGCCTGGGGATCGCCATCATCAACCGCGACGAAGGCGTAGGAGTGATCCATGGCCGACAAGAACGTTCTCGATCTCACAACTGAAACCGACCGGCCCGTCGTGATGATCGACGGCATCGCGTACCCGCTCCGCACGGCGCGCGATCTCACCTTGCAGGATTTCAAAAACCTCGAGCGGCTCTCGATCCGAACGTCGGAACTGATGACGCGCGCGCGCTCGCTCACGAAGGACGAAAACCGCGAGCTCGCGATCCGGCTCAAGGAAGTCGCAAAGATCGCGCTCGAGGCGCCGCCGGGCGTCCTGGCGAAACTCTCGGACGTGCAACGCGTGATGGTGTTCAAGGTTTTTACGGAGCTCTTGACGCCGACGCTGATTCTCGCGGCGAGAGCGATCGCGACGGATCAGACAATCGCGGCCGCGCTCCGCTCTCCTGGGCCGAAGCAATCCCCCGGCTCATTCGCTTCTACGGCGGGACTCCTCAGACGTGGATCGCGCAAACGCCGACGGGGATAGTCGCCGCGTGCCTACGGATGATCCCGCGGCTCGAGGCGGAGGAGTCGATCCGGCGCTCGAAAGAGATCGCCGTCGGGACGGGGGCGATCGCGAACCCGCGCGCCCTGTCCGATCAATGGGAACGCCTGGCGCGCGCCGACGCGCCGGCGAGCTCGAGGCCGGCCACGCGTAAGCCGGCCCTGTTCTCCGACGAGGTGCTCGGGCGCCTCCCGGTTCGCCGCGTAGTCAAGCGGAAGGGGTAACACGATGGCAGGCGAAGCGGCCCTCGGGCGCGCCGTCCTCGAGCTCTCGACGGACGGAAAACAACTCGACGCCGGGCTGGCCGACGTTCCGAAAAAAGTCGCGAAGGTCGGCGAGTCGGTAAAGGGGCTCGCCGGCCCGCTCGGCCAGGTGAACGGGCTCCTCGGGACGTTCGGCGTCGGGCTGTCCGTCGGCGCCGTCGTCGCGTTCGGCAAGTCGATCCTCGACATGGCCGACAACGTGATGAAGGTTCACGATCGAACCGGACTCGCGACCGACGATGTTCAGCGGCTCCAATTCATTGCAGAGCAATCCGGCAACTCGATCGACGATCTCGCCGGCTCGATCTCGAAACTACAGGTACGGCTCGCCGACGGGAAAGCGAAAGCCGGGATCGAGGCCCTGGGCCTCAACTTCAAAAAGATCCGCGACGAATCGCCGTACGACGCGCTCGCCGACGTCGCGGAGGCGATCGGCAAGATCGAGAACCCGACGCTCCGCGCGCAACGCGCCGTCCAGGTGTTCGGCAAGGCGGGAACGGAGATCCTCCCGACGCTCGTGTCGGATTTCAAAAAGCTCGGCGCGGAGGCGCCGATCGCGAGCGAGGCGACGATCCAGGCGCTCGACGCCGCCGGCGATGCGCTCGGCAAATTCGGATCGTCGCTCAAGGTGTGGGCCGCGGAGTCGTACAACTACGCGCGCGGGTTTTTCGACAAGCTCGTCGCCGAAGCGTACCGCATGGTGCAACGGCTGTACGAGAACGCCGCCGGCCTGGCGTCGCTCGCGGCGAAGCTCCCCGGCGCGAGCAAGATCGGGATCGATCAGAAGCTCGTCGACTCGCTCAAGGAATCGGCGATCTGGTACGGCAACGTCGCGAAGGGGATGGATCAGACGACGGTCGCCGCTAAGAGCACGGCGAAGGGGATCGCCGCGCTCCCGCCGATCCATGAGGCCGCGACGGGAGCGGCGAAAGCCCAGGCCGCGGCGCTCGAGGAGATCCGGCTCGCGGCGATCCCGCTCACGGCCGCGCAGGGCGCCGTCGCCGTCGCAAACGAGAAGATCGGGATCTCGGCGTCGACGACGGCGAAGGCGCTCGGGATCAGCGGGGAGGCCGTCCAGCAATACCTCGACCGGATCAAGAACGGCGAGCAGATCGCGGAGGTGTGGGCCGACGCGCACACAAAGATGCTCGACGCGTCGAAGAAATTCATATCGGCGACGGTCGCCGCCTGGCAGGAGGGGCAACAGAAGATCGCCGACGCGTCGGCGAGGGCGATCGTCGATCAGCTACAGCAGGCGCAATCGTACGAGCAGCGGCTCGCGGATCTCGGGCGCTCCGGCGCCGAACTACGGATCGTTCTGATCGAGCGCGAACGCGACGCGGAGATCGCCGCCCTCAACGCCGCGAGCAATCAGCGGGGCCCGATCTACCAGCGGGATCTCGCGGCGATCAAGGCGTTCTATAAGCAGCAGATCGACGTCGCGACCGGAACGTTCTCGACGATCGAGCAGCGGATGCGCGCTCAGGGCGTGCTCACGCGCGAGGAGCTCGCCAACAACGCCGACGCGGCGACGCGTGATTACGAACAGATGCGCGACTCCGGCGTCTACGGCGCCGCGGAGATCCAGGCCGCTTTCGAGCGGATGACCGACGCGATCGCGAAGTCGCGCGGCGTCGTCGTGTCCTGGGGGAGCGTGATCTCCCAGGCCGCCGGAACCCTGGGGCAATCGTTCGGCGCCGGCGGGACCATGGGCGGCGCGATCAACATCGTCGGCAGTATCGGCAAGTCGATCGACGTCGCCGCAGACTCGACAAAGAAATGGGGCAACTCCGCCGGCGTCGCCGCTCCGCTGTTTTCGAGCACCGCGACGACGGCGCAAAAGGCGGCGGCCGGAGTCGCGGCCGGCGCCTCCATCGCATCCGGCGCCCTCGACGTGTGGGCGGCGACGAGCGAGAAAACCGGGAAGGCCGCCGGCGCGCTCCATGGGGCCGTGGCCGGCGCGAAAGCCGGCGCCGCGTTCGGGCCCTACGGCGTCGCGATCGGCGCCGTGGCGGGCGCCCTCGTCGGTTTAATCAGGAACCTCAACGCCGGACGCTCGGCGATCGTCGATTTCGCGAAAACGTTCGACACGGCGGCCGCGGGAACCGGGTTCGACGAGCTCCACGCGAAGCTCCTCAAGGTCGCCGGCGGCGAGGAGCTCTGGATCAAGGCGACACAGAAGATCGCGAAGGGCGACGTGAACGCCGCCAAAAAAGCGATCGAGGATATCAACGCCGCGCTCGCCGATCAGGATCAGTGGTTACAGCGGCTCCCCGGCGTGCTCGAGAAGTACGGGATCGCGTGGGAGGCCGCCGGCCAGGCCGTGAACCAGGCGCGCCTCGACGAAGTAGCGAAGCAACTGATCCAAGATTTCGCCGATCTCTCGAGGGCCGGCGTCGACGTCGATCTCATCACGACGAAGATGAGCGACTCCGTAAACGCCTACATACAGGACGCGATCCGCACCGGCACGGAGATCCCGCCGGCTATGCGGCCGCTCCTGCAAAAAATGATCGAGCTCGGCACGCTCACCGACGCGAACGGGAACAAGATCACCGATCTCGAGGGCAGCGGGATCACGTTCGCGCAAACCATGACGGAGGGGTTCCAGTCCGTCGTCGGCGCGATCAAGGAACTCACGAAGGCGCTCGGCGGCGTTCCCGCGGCGCTCGACAAAATCCCGGGGAAGAAAACGATCGACGTCGAGTACCGCGGCCGCAAAACCGGATACGCGCCCGGCGACGACGAGAGCACCGACGGCGGCGACGAGGCCGTGCCCATGGCGCGCGGCGGGTTCGGGCGCGTGCTCCGGCCGACGCTGTTCTACTCGAAAGGCGACGAGGATTTCGCGTTCAGCGGCGAGGGGCGTTCGTTCGGCATGAGCAAGCTCGCATCGCGGCCGATCGAGATCACGAACGTAACGGAGCTCGACGGGCGCGTCGTCGCGCGCAATCAGATCCGCCACACGCCGAACGAACTCGCGCGCGTCGGCGTCCGGAGTCGCTAGGGATCAACCATGCCGCCGATTCTCCACACGTCGAGACTAGGGATCACCGAACGCGTCGACGCGTCGTTCCCGTGCACGGGCGACACGCCGACGTCGTTCATGATCTACTCGAATAACTTCGGCCCGTTCGGCGTCGTCGTCGCCGCCGTCGTGTCGTCGGGCACTCCGCCGCCAGGCGTAGAACCGTTCTTTTGCCAGATCGCGACACAATCGCGCGCGTGGATGGTCGGCACGCCGACGGCGATCGGCGTCTATACCTACACCGTCGATATCACGACGTCGGAAGCGACTCACGTGTTCGTCGACGTCGTTCAGACGATCGCGTTCGTCGGGCCGCCCGCCGGGCCTGGCGGGGGCGGCTGTTCCCTGATCACGATCACGCCGGCAACCCTCGACGACGTGTTCGTCGGCGAACCGATCTCGATCCCGCTCACCGCGAGCGACGGCGCCGCACCGTACGTGTGGGATCTCCCCGACGGCGAGGAGCTCCCCGACGGGATCACGCTCGACGCCGGCGGCAGCCTCGACGGCGCCGCGACGACGCCGGGCGTCTACACGTTCACGATCCGCGCGACGGACGATAACGATTGCCCGGGCGCGATCGCCTACTCGCTCACCGTCGTCGCGCCCGACGCGATCATCGTGCACCCGGACGATCCGACGCTCCCGCCTGGCGCCCGCGACTGGCTGTACGTCCAGATCTTCACGGCTACGGGCGGGATCGGAGAACCGTACGAATTCACGATCAGCGACGGCACGCTCCCCCCGGGCCTCGCGCTCTCGCTCGGCGGCGTGCTCGCCGGCCTGGCGCGCGAGGCGGGCCTGTTCGTGTTCACCGTGCGCGCGACCGACGGCGCCGACGTGTTCGGCGAGCGCGAGTACACGCTGCAGATCACCGGGCTCCGGATCGTGATCGGCGGGGAGGACGTAACGCGCGAAGTCGCGGCCGCCGATCTCGAGCTCGGCCTGAACCGCCAGGCAACCGGCGAGCTCGAGATCGGCGATGCGTACATACCCGCCCGCGGCGCCGACGCGCTCGTCTACGCGCGCGACGGCATCACGCCGATCTTCGGCGGGCTCGTGCTCATGCGCCACGTCGGCGGGATGACGGACTCCAGTCCGGCGAACCGCACCCAGGCCGATCTCGTCGACTACTCGATTTTTTTCGACGACGCGGATCCGATCACGATCGTCAACACGGCGCCGCAGTACCTCGAGGACGTGATCGCGGAGATCGTCGCTCAGGCGCTCGCGGTCTACGGCATCACGTACGACGCGGCGCCGACGGGGCAAACGGTACCGCCGATCGAGTGGACGGCGATCAACGTCTCCGACGCGTTCAAGCGGATCACCGACGCGACGGGCGTCGTCTTTCGCGTCGATCCGCTCAAGGCGCTCAAGGTGTTCGTACCGCTCGAGGAACCGGCGCCGGCCTCGATCACCGACGCGAACATAAACGCGTTCGATCTCGCCTGGGCCGATCCGCCGGGCCTCGCAAAGAACACGGTCGATCTCCTGTGCGGCCCGACGGGGAACGGGATCGCAACGCAGGAATGGGAGGCCGACGGGTACGAGACGTCCTGGGAGGTCGACATCCAGGCCGTACTCGGCACGGCGCAACCGGCCCGCCGGGCGAACGCCTATCTCTCACCCGTCGACGCGACGAATTTCAGCGACGGCGACACGATCGGCGCCGGCGCGTCGACCTACACGTTCCGCGCCGCGCTCGTCGGCGACGTCGCCGGCGAGGTGCTCATCGGCGCGAACGTCGAGGACTCGATCGGGAACCTCAACGCCGCGATCAATCACGCCGGCGGAGGCAATTACGCGCCCTCGACGCCGATCAACGCCGACGTCTCGAGCTACATCCGGAACCCCGGGCAACTCGAGGTCGACGCGCTCACGGCCGGCGCCGCGGGCAACGCGATCACCGTCGCGAGCTCGCACGAGGCGATCGCGTTCTGGTACGGCGAGGGCGCGATCCCGCGCTCGACGCTGCAACTCGGCGCCGACGCGACCGGCGTCGCCGGCTGGACGCAGGGTTACATCCTTGAGGACGGCGCCGTCGCGCGCACGATCGGCACGGCGCCAGGTCAAGCGACGTACCTATGGGACGTCACCGACGGCCGCGGAACGATCTCCGTCGACTTGGGCCCGGCGCCGGCGCAATACACGGTCCTCGAGCTCAAGTACCTCGCCGTGTTCCCGTTCCACGCGATCGTCTCGAGCGGCTCGCCGCCGCGGACGTTCCGCGAGGCGCATCCGGAGATCGTCGAGTACGCCGCCGGGATCGCGCTCGCAACTCAGATCCTCGCGCGCGAGAGCGCCGATCGTCGAGAGCTCGAGGTATTCACCGACGTCGACGGGTTCCTGCCAGGCCAGGCGCTCACCGTCGACACGACGCACCGCGGCGGGATCGACGCGCTGTTCCTCGTCGCGACCGTGCGGATCAAATTGGTCAACGCCGAACTATGGGAGTACTCGATCAGCAATCAGCAGACCGACGAGTACGCCGGCTCGTACGTCGATCAGTGGAAGTCGCTCACCTCCGGCGGAGGCGGCTCCGCGGCCGCGCCTGGCACGATCGAGGGCGGCGCCGCGATCGCCGGCGATATCTACAGCGACGGCCGTCAGTCGTTCCGCGCGAATCAATCCATGGGCGGGCACAAGCTCACGTTCGTCGACGATCCAGCGAGCGATCAGGACGCGGCGACGAAGGCATACGTCGACTCGGCGCCGGGCCTCATTCGCGCGGATGGCTCTGTCGATTTCACCGGCCCGCAATCCATGGGCGGGAACGCGCTCACCGATCTCGAGGATCCAACCGACGGCCAGGACGCGGCGACGAAGGCGTTCGTGCTCGCGAACGTCGGAGGCGGCGATCCTGATCGCGGATTTTTCGCCGTGGGCGGAGGCGCCGCGGTTCTCGCGGCCGGCCCGATGCTTGTCAAACCGACGGGAACGACGCTCACATTCGTCGTCGGCGTCGGGCAGATCGGCACCGGCGACGCGCTCGTACTCGCGAACGTGCAACTAACCGATCTCACGCTCGACGACGCGCTCGCCGTGATCAATCGCTCGCTCGTGTCGTTCGGCGGCCAGCACCTGTTCGGCCTCGTGCACATTACCGGACTCACCGCCGGGAAGGAGTACGTCGCGACGCTGCAATACGCCGCGCGGATCAACGCCGCGGCGTTCGTCGGCGGGCCCGGCCCTGGGCAGCCGTTCCTCGTGTGTCTCGATCTCGTGACGGCCGCGGACGCGGCGACGGTCGAAACCGCCGAGGCGTCGAGCTCCGGCACAATGGCCGATCTCGCGACGGCGGGCCCGTCCGTCTCGCCGACGCTCCCCGCGGACGCCGTCGTCGCCGTGCTCGCGGGCGACTCTGAGAACCGCGTGCAGACCGGAACCTCGAGCCTGGGCGTCGTCGTCTCAGGCGCGAATACGCTCGCGGCCGTGGCGTTCGTCAATCAGTCGACGAGCGGCGCGCAGAATATCGCGCTCCAGGGCGGGCTCATGCTCGCGCGCCTGGCGTCGGGCTCGACGACGTTCAAGCTCCAGTACGCGAGCGACGGCGGGAGCAACACGCGGTACGCCAGGTGGATCGCCGTGCTCCGCGCCGTGTTCGGCGACACGCCGATCGTTTTCGCCGTCTCTCAGGTGCTCACCGCGCAGAACACGACGAGCACGAGCTATACCGGGCTCACGACGGCCGACGCCGTGACGCTCACGACGGGAACCTCCGTACTCGTGCTGTTCTCGATCAACACGGCCGGATCCGGAGTGATCGACACATCGGTCGCCGTCGACGTGTCGGGCGCGACGACGATCGCCGCGGCGGATGGAGTGAGCAACGCGAAAGCGATCACGGCGGCGTCGACGTACCACGTCGGCCGCGGCGTCGTGATGACCGTGAACGCCGGATCGAATACGTTCACCCTGAAGTATAAAGTCAGCGGAGGAACGGGAACGTTCTCCGGCCGCGTGCTCGCCGTGATCCGTCTCAACTGAGCTCAAGGCCGCGGCCGCGTATAATCCTCTCGAGAGCGGCGCCGGGAAAACGAACGAAGGAACCCATGATCGAGATCACTGAAAAAGGCAACCCGCCGAAAGCGCCGATCGCGCCGTACATCGTCGTGATCGTCGTGATCGCCATCGCGGCGATCGGCGGCGTCGTGCTCGTGCTCACGATCCGGCCCGACAAGGACAACGCCGCGCTCGTGACTCAGATCCTCGGGTTCGGCTCTACTACCCTCATGGCCGCGCTCGCGTACATGCGATCGACGGAAACCCGCGAGGTCGTTAACTCTCGCATGGACGAATTCAAACGGAGCCTGCAGGCGGCGAGCGAGATCGCACAAGCGACGGCGCGCGCCGACGGACGCGCGGAAGGGCGGGCCGCGGCGAACGCGAGAACCGACGCGCTCGCGCTCCCGCCGGCGCCGCCCGCGAAGCCGGAGATCCCGACGTGAACCGCTACGCCGACGAGATCGCCGCGGCCGCCAGGATCCACGGCGGGATCGATCCGCCGCTCGTCGAGGCCGTGATCGAGCAGGAATCCGACGGCGAGACCGACGCGTTCAACCCCGAACCGAAGTACCGATATTTTTGGAACGTGCGAACGGGCGCGCCGTTCCGCGCCGTGTCGGACGTCGAGGTCGCCGCGAAGTTTCCGCCGCGGGATTTCCCGACGCTCGCCGGCGATCCGGATCAGGAGTGGTGGAGTCAACAGGCGTCCTGGGGCCTCATGCAACTCATGGGCGCCGTCGCGCGCGAGCACGGGTTCAAGGGGAAGTACCTCACCCGGCTCTGTTCCGATCCCGCGCTCAACATCGATCTCGGCTGTCAGCACCTCGCCGGGCACCTGGCGTGGGCGTCGCGCCTGTATGTCGGGCTCGAGGCCGGCCGCGTCGGCGCCGTGACGCGAAGCGCCCTCGCCGCCTACAATGGCGGCCGCGGAGGGAACGCGCCGACAGGCCCGATCCGCAATCGCGAGTACGCCGACGAGGTGCTCGCACGCTACCGCAAGATCCGCGGCTCGTAAATCTCAGAAGGGGGAACCCGTGCCGAAGCTACATCCGATCACCGGCCTCGCGGCGTGCGGGACCGCCGGCGGCCGTATCTCGTACGGCTCGAGGAGCGGCGAGCAATTCGTCTTGTGCGACGGCGGCTGTTCCTTCTGGCTCAACGCCGACGAGATCGCATACCTGGGCCCGCTGAGCGGCTCCTGGGCGACGCCGGGTAAGACGGCGCCGCAAGCGGTCAACATCCACACGGGCGCGCGGCGGCCGCTCGAGCAGGTTCCGGAGGGCGCTCCGCTCCGCGAGGCGTCGTTCCTGGCGGCGTCGCCGACGGGACGCTGGCAAGCGGCGATCGCCGGCGCGCCTGGCTCATCGTTCGGATCGTGCGGCGAATTCCCCGGCGGAACCGTCGGCCGCGCCATGACGGACGGCCGCGGCGCCGCGTCGGCCGACGGCTCGATCGTGCTCGTCGACTTGTATCAGGGAGGCGGGCAGGGGTTCCGGATCTCGAGGCCCGACGGCGTGATCGTTCCGACGTTCAACCCGCCGGCGGATCGGCAACCGGCGATCGCGGCCGGCTCCGATCCGTATCACCTCGAGCTCGTCGACGCGGCGCGCGCGCTCTGGCCGTCGGACGGCGCCTGGGGCGTTCACGGCATCACGCCGCCGCCGCTCTGGATCCCCGGTTCGCTCCGCGCGTGCTACGTCGAGATCGCCGGCGTCGCGTACCTCGTGCACTGGCTCGAGGGCGTCGGCACCGTCGCCAGGCGGGCCGACTCCGATCAGGGGAAGGTACTATCGCGCGCCGGGATGGAATTCCATTACGACGCGATCGCATGGAACGATGGGATCCGGATCGCGTGGGCGAGGTTCGACGGCGAGCCTCCCGGGTCCCTCGAAATCGTCGAGTGGGATCTCGTGAGCGGGCTCGAGGATCTCACGCCGGCGCCGCCGCTCGTGTTCCCGTCCTGGCGGTTCTCGCATCCGGTCAGCGTCTACCCGTACAAAGCGGCGGGGAGCGGCCGGCCGGATCTGTTCACCCTGGGCACGTACACGGAAAAGCCGGATCTCCCGTCGCCGATGCCGGCCGGCCGGCTCCTCCTCGCGCACGACGGCGAAAGCGACTGGACGATCCCGGCGGCCGCGCTCCGCTCGTACGATGCCGTCGGATGGGAGCTCTACCGCATCAAGGGCGAGACGCTCGAGCAAACCCGCGCCAGGTGGATCCGCCAGTCGCGCGCGAACCTCGCGCAATGGCCGCGCGACTGTTTCGTAGTTCCGATGTTCTACAACCAATTCAACCCGGAGACGGGCGCCTGGTTATGGACCGACGCGGAAGTCCTCGAGGCCCTCGAGTACGTCGATCAAGTCGTGAACCTCGATCCCCGGATCAAATTCATGGCGCCGTTCTCCTTCGATCGGGCGAACGGCATCAAACCGAATCCGAACCTCCGGCGCGCGTTCGACGATTGCGTCGCCGCGGCCGCGCTCGCCGGCGAGGCGACACTCACGCCGATCCCGCCGATCATTCCGCCAATCGATCCGCCGAAACCGGATCCGTCTCTCTACTACAAACCAAAGGAGTACGCGATGTCAGCAGGCGAGGAAATCGGAGCAGTCAAAGTCGGCCCGCTATTCGGGCGCGTCGTCGCCGCCGGCGAGGGCCGCGGCCCGTTCGGATGGTACGAGGTGCTATTCGATCGCGAGACTCCCGACGACGATTCATGGTGGAAGCTCACGAAACCGGATACCCGTCACGCGCTCGAGCACACGAAGATCCCCTGCTTGCTCGGCGCCGATCAATTGAAGGCGGAGGACTCGATGTTCTACGGGAAACCGACGAACCTCCCGAACGCGCGCGGGATCCTCGAGTCGCCGGTTCTCATCAAGGATCCGGCGAGCAATCTCCTGATCGGTTATTTCACCTGGCCGGATCGGCATCCGACCGGCGGGACTGGATCGCCGTCGTTCGTATGGGTCAAGAGGGCGTCGTGACAGTCGAGATCTATCGGCCCTCCGCGTACATTCCTGACGCCGGCGGAGGCGGCGCGGCGGGCCCGCGCGCCGGCGTTCCCCGCGCGAACGGGCGCGCGATCGTCGACGACAACGGCGAATGGTTCCCGCTCGGCCTGACGTTCATGTGGTCACTACAGGGCGCGCGGAACGAACCCGATCGGTACCGCGCGAACCTCGAGTGGGCCGCGGCTCACGGGTTCGATTACAAGCGGCCGCTCTACGAAGTCGCATGGAATCCGCCGCTCGAGATCAACCCGGCGACGTTCCCCGATCACCTCGGCGCCGTCGCGCGTGATCTCGATCTCTCCTGGGGCCTGGGGCTCAGGAGCGGGATCACGCTCAGCGGAAAAGGAACCGGCTACGATCTGCCGCGCCTGGCGCGCGACGTCGGCGGCGTGATCGCGGATGGCCGCGAGGCCGCCGTGCTCCTCGTCGAGATGCAGAACGAATACAGCAACGGCGGCGATCCGCTCGCGACGCTCGAGGCCATGGCGCGCGAGATCGATCCGTTGATCCGAAACCTGATCGGGTTCTCGACGCCGGGCAATGAAGCGGAGGTCGAGGAGATCAAGGCAGCCGCGCGACGAGTCGCCGCGAAGATCTTCATCCGGCACACCGAACGCGGGAACAGCGATCACGGATGGCGCGACGTTCGCCAGGCGTGGGATTTCCACAACGACGGCGGGTTCGTCGGCGCCGATTGGGAGGGGCCCGGGCCCGGCTCGAGCGGATCGGTTCTCACGGATCGGCTCCGGCTCGCGATGAAGCGCGCGCTCTCGATCATGTGCGGCGCGCCGATCTTCACGCTCCACACGGGAACCGGCGTCTACGGCAACGGAGCGCCCTCGAGCTCCGGCGCGCCGCGGCCGCCGAACTTTTGGGAGATCGACGACATCGACGGGATCGTCGAGGCGCTCCGCGGCGTCGTCGCGCTCCTCCCGGCCGGCGTGTCGAATTGGCAACAGGCGAACACGCAATGGGTACCGCCGAACCCCGTCGCGCCGTTCCAACCGCACAATCATTGGGAGGGCGACACGGGCGACGGCGTGAACAAGGCATATTCCGCGCTCGCGCCCGACGGCCGCGTGATCCAAATGCCGATCGGCGTCCGCGGCCGCGTGCGGCTCACGGCCTCGTACCGGCTCACCGGCGTTACCGTGTTCGATCCGCTCACCCTGGCACCGCTCCCCGATTTCACGGATCGGAGTTTCGGCCAGGGCGAGGTTATGGAGCTCCCCGGGGGCGGGATCGACGCCGACGTCGCGTACATCATCCACGGGCACCGCTGAGGCTCGCCAGGCCGGCCAGGCGCCACGGGGCGCGCCTGGCCGGCCATTCCGACGCCGGCGCCGCCGGGCCCGTCCTGGGGGCGCCTGGCGGGCCGTGATACCCTCCTCAACATGAACCCGCCGGCGCCCTACTACCAGCATCAAGGGATCACGATCTACCGGGCCGACTGTTTCGAGGTGCTCCACACGCTCGAGGGCGTCGGCGCGTACGTGACCGACGTTCCGTATTCCAGCGGAGGCGCGTTCCGCGGGGATCGGATGTTCTCGACGCTCAGCAAGTACGCGAGCTCCGATAGTTCTCAGCAGGCGGGGATCGGGTTCACCGGCGACAATCGGGATCAGCGGGCGTTCCTGGCGTGGTGTTCGCTCTGGATGTCCGCGGCTCGAGGCGCCGCGGCCGACGGCGCCACGTTCGCGACGTTCATCGACTGGCGGCAACTCCCGACGATCACCGACGCGATCCAGGCCGGCGGATGGGTATGGAGGGGCGTCGGCGTCTGGTCGAAAAAATTCGGGCGGCCGCGGGATGGCGGGTTCTCCGGCGCGTGTGAGTTTCTCCCCTGGGCCTCGCACGGCTCGCTCGTCGAGAGCGGCGCGTATCCGTCCGGCGCTTTCGAGTACTCGCCGCCGCCTGTCTCGAGGCGCCATCACCTCGCCGAAAAACCGCTCCCCGTGATGGAGTGGGCAATGGCGAATGTTCCCGCCGGCGCGCTCGTCGTCGATCCGTTCATGGGCTCCGGCTCGACGCTCGTCGTCGCGAAACGTCGAGGACTCCGCGCAATCGGGATCGACGTCGACGAGCGCCAGTGTGAGATCGCCGCGCGCCGGCTCTCGCAGGATATGCTCCCGGGCCTCGAGCTCGAGGATCTCGACGCCGGCGAGCTCGAGGGGCCCGCGCTCCTCCCGCTCGAGCAGGCGGAAGGATAGAAGCTCGAGCGCGCGAGCGTGACGGCCGCCGGCCTCCCGGCGTATAGTGTCGTCAAGGAGCGTGACTCATGAAATTCGACTTCAAGAAATTCCTGGCCGTCGTCGGCCAGGTCGGCCCGATCATCCTCGCCGCGACGCCTGGCGGCGAGAAGATCCCGAAGGATCTGATCGGAAAGATCGTCGGCGCGATCGGCGAGGCGCAGGAGATCAAGGGCGCGAGCGGGCCGGATAAGAAGGCGCACGTGCTCAAGGTCCTCGCGGCCGGCGTCGACGTCGCGAACGCAACCGGGCGCGTGAACCTCGACGGCGCCGCGATCAACAGCGTCGCGAGCGCCGGGATCGACAACGTGATCGCGACGGTCCATATCATCCAGGGATCGAAAGTCGCGGTCGAACCTGGCGCGACGGCGCCGGCCGTCGGCGCCGCCGCCGGCGTCGAGCAGGGCGGGATCGCCGGCGACACCGGCGAACACGCATCGCACGGACACGGGTCCGGCGACAACCTCAAAAAGTAGCAGGCGGCGCCGGCGAGCTCCTCGACGCTCGTCGGCGCCCGCTCCCGCCCAGGGCCGCCCGGCCCGCGCTCCGCCGCGAGGTAGTCTAGCGCGCGCGATCTATATAGGCGATTCAAAAAGCAGCATGAACATTGGGGTTTTTGCGTCCTCTTGACACGCGTTCGCGGATTTGCTAATCTGTTTCTTGTCGACGGCAATTCCGCCGAACGACACTCGAAAGGATCGCCCCGTGAACGACTCCACCCTCGCCGCCTTCCGCCAGATCGCCGCCGACATGATCGGCCCGACCGACTGGCAATGGATCGGCCCGCACGCATCGCAGCGGATGTTCGGGATCACACGCGAGCGCGCGGAAGCGTTCGCGGCCCGGCACGGCGGCGAGGCTCGCGAGATGGCGAAGGGGGGCCGCTAATGGCCGCCCTCGCGCTCTACAAGCCGGCGTTCGTCGATCACTTCCAGTCCGCGACGTACTGCCACGTGATGACACGCGTAGAGGCCGACGGCTCGCTCGTCGCGATCTTCGCCGACGGCCACGAATCGCCGTCCGTCTATCCGACGGCGGCCGCGATGATCGAGGCCGGCGCGCTCGACTGGCGCGAGCGGATGATCCCGGTTCACGGAGGCGCCCGCTAATGGCCGCCGCCGTCGTGCTCGTGTCCGTCGTCTGTCCCGCGTGCGGGTTCGGCCTCAATCACATCACCTCAGAGGATCGTCGAGGCGAGTACGCCGACGCGCTCGTCGGCCCGCTCGCGGCCGCGTGCGAGTCCTGCGGCGCGCAGATCACGATCCCCGCGTCCGCGGTTCACGACGCGCAACACGAGTGCCTGCGTCTACTCGGCGAGGACTAGAACCCGGGGGAAACACTCAGGAAATCGGCCCGCTTGACACGCGTTCGCGGATTTGCTAATATGGTTTACATGATGACGCGCGACGAACTCCAGACCGCTTTCAACGCCGCCGACGCCGCCGTCGTCGTCGCGGCCCGCAACATCCGGATCGCCGAACGCCGGAAGCGCCAGGATCCCGCCGCCTACGTCGCCGCCGATCTCGCGCTCACCGAAGCCGGCGCCGCGCTCGAGGCCGCAGAGGCCGCGCTCGTCGCCGCCCTCGTGATCGAGGAGGCCGACGCCGCCGCGGCCGCCGTCGCGCCCGATTTCGTCAACCTCGCGTTTCAGTTTTAAGGGATCACAATGAAGGAAATCGATCCGCTCGAGAGGCTCAACGCGTTCGTCGCCAAACACAAAACCCAGGCGGCAGCCGCCGACGCGCTCGGCGTGTCGCGCCCGTACCTGTCCGACATCATCAACGGCCGCCGCGATTTCTCCGACGCGATCCTCGCGCGCCTGGGGCTCCGTCGCGTCGTCGTCGCCGCCGTCGCCGCGTAGAGGTTCCATCATGATCAACAGCAACGATCCGATCGTCGACGCGTCGGGCCGGTTCCTGGCGCCGCCGCAGGGCACGCTCGAGCGGCCCGCCGGCCCGTGGGATGAGAACCGCGGCCGCGCCGTTCGCCAGGCGCTCACCGGCGAGCGCCCGCGCGCCGTGCGCGAGGCCGAAACCGTCGCGCGGATGAACGCCGCGCACCCGGGCGCGTCCTGGCATTTCGTGACGCATCCGACTGTCGGCCGGGTCCTCGTGAGCGTTCCCGGCGACGACGACGCGCCGGCCTCGTCGGAGGTGCTCGCGGAGATGGCACACGGGCGGCAATCATGAACGGCACCGCGGGCGCTCCCGTCGTCGGCGATTTCATCACGATCCCCGCGTGGCAACGCTCCGGCCAGGTGATAGACACTCGGCCGGCCACGATGGGCACGGAGCACGCCGTCGAGGTGCTCGTCGAGCATTGTCCAGACGATCCGCGGCCGAAGTGGTACCGGCTCGAGCCTGGCGAATTCACCAATGAGGGGCAATGATCACGAACTACACGATCCGGCATCGGACACGCGGCGACGTCGGCGGGTTCCCGTCCCAGGTGGAAGCGACGCTCGTCGCGCTCGAGATCGGATGGCCGCTCGACGAGTGGGAGATCGAACCCGTCGACGGCCTCGAGCGCGCCGACGCCGCACCGTTCGCCGATCTCCAACAAACCCCGGCGAGGGATCGCGCGCTCGATCGATGGGCCCGGGCATGAGACAGTAAACCGACGGCCGCGGGCACCCTGGCGAGGGAGGGCCGCGATCGTCACGTCGATCAACAGCACGAGGAGCACCGAACCATGAGCACCGATCAGGTACTACCGCGCGACGAATTTTCCACACGACTCCGCGAGCTCACGAACAATCCGGCCGCCATCCGCTCGAGCTCGACGATCACGATCACAGACGACTACGGGAATACGTCGACGTGGATCGTCGACGGGTTCCGACACGACGGGAAAGACGAACTCCTGCTGCAGCGGATCGGCGCCGACGAAAAGGCGATCCGGCTCGTGCTCCCGCCGCGCGTCATGTCGGCGATCGTAGGGCAGCGCGAGCGCGCGAACAAAGTCACGCGCCGGCGCGCGGCGACGAAGGGCCTCGAGACGAAGCGCGAGCGCGGGATCGATCCGGCCGCAGCGATCCGTGGCCGCGGCGGGAAACGCAAGGGCGGCCGCTCGTGAGAAATCAGTCCATGAAACGAAAGGCCGAAAACGGCGAGGCGCTCGACGTCGAGAGCATGATCGCGCTCGCGGCGCCGGAGGGCGGGACGCTCTACGCGGGAACGTTCCGGCTCGATCGGTTCGTCGAGGGCGTCGACTACTTCGTCGGCTCGACAGAGCAGTGGATATGGTCGATCGGGCGGCGCCTGAGCGACGGCGCGATCTTCGCCGCGCTCGACTCGAGGTTCGCGGGAAACCCGGAGTTTCATTGTCTATGGCTCCGATGATCCTGATCGCCGGCGGGCTCGCGCTCGTCGGCGTCGTCGCGCTCGCGGTTCGTACGATCGTACGGCTCCGCCGGCCAGGCGTCGAGGCGCGTCGGCTCTCGAGCCTGGGCACGGTCGAGGCGCACCGGGAGCGACGGCCATGAGTCGCACGAACACGGCCGCCCGCCATTCATGCGACTCGCCGGAATGGTTCACGCCGCGCGAGTACGTCGAGGCCGCGCGCCAGGTGCTCGGCGCGATCGATCTCGATCCGGCGTCTCACGTCGAGGCGAATCGGATCGTCCGCGCGCGCCGGTTCTACACGGCGAAGCAGAACGGACTCCGGCGCCCGTGGGCGGGCCGCGTGTTCGTGAACCCGCCGGGAGGACTCACGGCGGAATTCTGGCACCGACTGATCGACGCGTGGGAGGCCCGGGAGATCTCCGCCGCGATCTGGATCGGGTACTCGCTCGAGCAGCTTCAAACGCTGCAAGGGTACGAGGTGCGATCCCCGCTCGCGTTCCCGTTCTGCGTACCTGATCGCCGGATCCCGTTCGTCGAGTCGACGGCGAAGCGCGATCTCCGGCGCCAGGCAGTCGAGGTGCACAATCGGAACGTGCGCGAGGCGATCAGGGACGCGGAGAAACGGGGCGACGGCACGAGCGCGATCGGGCCGCTTCGCGAATTCAAGGCGGCCGCGCAACCGTCGCACGCGAACTACATCACGTACATAGGGCGCGCGTCGGCCAGGTTCGCGCGCGTGTTCGGCGAATTCGGCGAGGTGCGACGTTGAAGTACTTGAGCGTGTGCAGCGGGATCGAGGCCGCCTCCGTCGCGTGGGGCCCGCTCGGATTCGATCCCGTCGCGTTCAGCGAGATCGAACCGTTCCCGTCGGCCGTGCTCGCTCACCACTATCCGACCGTCCCGAATTGGGGCGACATGATGAAATGGGAGTCGTGGCCTGATGCAATTATCGATGTTCTCGTCGGAGGAACTCCGTGCCAATCGTTCAGCGTCGCCGGGTTCCGAAAGGGACTGGCTGATCCGCGTGGCAACCTTGCCCTTACGTACCTTGCGATCGCTGATCGATATCGCCCCCGTTGGATCGTTTGGGAGAACGTCCCCGGCGTCCTGTCCTCTGTCAGCCATGCCGCGCCCGATCCATGTGCGCCGCCGGCACCTCTGGACGTGGGACGCGACGGCGCAACAGTGGAGACTGACGACGAGTACGACGGAGAAGAATTACACGCATTCGGCTGTTTCCTGGCCGGATTATCAGAGCTCGGGTACGGCGTGGCGTACGGAACTCTTGACGCTCAGTACTTCGGCCTGGCGCAGCGCCGGGAGCGTGTGTTCGTTGTCGGCTATCTTGGAGACTGGCGTCGTAGCAGCGCGGTACTACTTGAGCGGGGCAGCCTGTCGGGGGATCCTTCGCCGCGCCGCGAAGCGTGGGAAAAAATTGCCGGAACTCTTGGAGGGAGCTCTCAGAGCGGCGGGTTCAGAACGACGGACCTAGACAACTCCGGCGCGTTCATACCGGAGATCTCGCGCGACGTCGAGACGGCGGGCACACTCGACGCGGGCGACGGATCCGCAACGCAGCGCGCCGTCGAGAGTAGTCGACTGATCCCCGTCGAGACGGCGCATTCGCTCGACGCCTACAGCGCCGGCCGCGCGACGGAGGACGGCACGGGCCGCGGCTGTCCGTTGATCCCGACGGGCGACGTGATCGCGTTCGACACGACACAGATCACGCACCCGGCGAACCGGAGCAACCCTCAGCCCGGCGGGACGAGTCCACAACTCGCGGCCGCCGCGCACGCGCCGACGATCGCCTTCTCCGTCAAGGATCACGGCGGCGATGCAACGGAGGAGCTCTCGCCGACGCTCCGCTCTGGAAACGAGATCAACGCGAACGCGAGCGGCGGCGTGATGCCGGCGATCGCTTTCGAGCCTCGTGTCGCGAGCGGTCGACGGGAGGGGAAGATCGGCGACACGGCCGGCCCGCTCACGAAAGAATCGGATCGCGGCGACGGGTTCCCGTGTGTCGCGTACGGCGTGCACAGCGATCACTCTGTCGCGATGCGAGGAAACGGATCGGCCGAAGTCGCGTACGAGACGGATCGCGCGCGCGCCCTCGACACGAACGGCGGGTTCGCGCATTCGCAAGGCGGAACCGTCGTCGCGGCTCGAGCGGTCGCGTACGGGATAGGCTCGCACGCCGGAGCGGCCGACGCCGAAGTCAGCAACAAAAACCACGCGAGCGGCGGCCCGGCCGGCATGGGCATACAGGAGGAGTGCTCGCACTCCATGAGGGCGGGCCGCGTTCCCGCCGTCGCATCGTTTCAGGAGGGCGGCGAGGAGTCGGTCGGGTTCTACGCTCAAGGCGGAACCCAGGGGATCTCGGCCGACACGACGGCGCCGTCGCTCAAGGTCGGCAACGGCAACGCCGGCCATCAGATCGCCGTCGCGTCGTTTCAGGAGTCGCAGAGCGGCGCGCGCGTCGGCGAGACGCATCCGACGCTCGACGCGCACAACGGATCGCGACGGCACCAGGGCGTCGTCGGGTTCGCCGACGTCGCCGATCCTGTCGCCGCCAATCAGGCCCGCACGTACACGCGGGAGGGCGCCGGAAATTTCCGAATGTCCAACGTCGCGCACAGCGCCGTGCAGGTCCGACGGCTCACGCCGCGCGAGTGTGAACGACTGCAAGGGTTCCCCGACGACTACACGCTGATCCCGTACCGGCGCAAACTCGCCGCCGACGGCCCGCGCTACAAGGCGCTCGGTAATTCGATGGCGGTTCCGGTCATGCGATGGATCGGGGAGCGGATCGCCATGGTCGACGAGATCGAACCGGAGGAGTAGTATCGGCGAGCGCCGGGAGGAGGGCGCCGCCGCGATCGTAGATGAAACACGAACGCCGCCGGATCCTGGCGAGGGAAACCCGGCGGCGTCGTTCAGCACGAAAGGACCGTAACCCCGTGAGCGATAGCCATTCTACACGATCAGCTTTTCCCGCCGGAAATCCGCACTATCGGGAGGCCGCCCGGGCCTCGATCGCAATCGCGCGCGCCGGCCAGGCGCCGACGCTGCAGCAGTCTGTCGCGCTCGAGCGGATCCGCGTCCGGTTACACGGCCGCGCGAACCGTCACGATCTCGGCACCTGGCGCGAGGATCCCGACGCGTCGGCCGTCGAGATCGTCGCGTGCTCGAGGTGTGGGGCCCGGGCGCACCTGTCGCGCGCGACGGGCGTCGCCGTCGTGTCGGAGCTCCTCAAGGCGTGCAAGTAATGGGCAGGTTCCGATCGACGTTCGGCGCGTTCAGGAGTGGCGAGGGCGCCGGCGAGCGGCGGCCGCTCCCGTCCTGTTTCAAGCATTACGATCGCGTGCTCGTCGGCGCCGATCGCGCGCCTGGGCGGCTCCTCAAGTGTGAGCGGAAACCGCCGGCGACGGGTTCGTACTTCAAAGTCAAAACGGACGGCGGCGAGTGGAGATGGCCCGACGTCCTCATCCTCGCCGGGACTGGCGCGAACGTCGCGACGTGCGAGGCCGGCGCCGGCCGGTTCATGACGGACAAGATCGGCGACGGGCTCCTCTGTCCGAAACACGACGCGGAGATCTTCGGCTCGCCGGCGGATCACGCGCTCGACGCCGCCGATCCGGTTCGGCCGCGCGGCAACTCTCACAAGTGGAAACGCGGAAGGGGTTCACGATGAAAAGGAAAGACACGATCGAGATCACGGTCACGCTCAGAGGGAACCCGGCCGGCGTCGTGAACGCGCTCGCGAACGGCCTTCCGCTTGAGGCGCTCGTCGACATTCGCGACGGCCTCGACGACGAGATGGCGATGCGGCGCGAGCGCCCGGCCCGCGGCCGTCGGCGCCAGGTCCGGATCGTCGGGAGGGCGCGCAAGTGAACGATCTCAAATCCCGGTACCTCAACGATCCGGTTTTTCACACCGTCGTCGATCACATGCGAGCACTCATCCGGGGCGCAACGCTCACGCCGTCGGAGGTGCGCGAAGCGGCGATGACGGCCTGCGTGATCGAGGAGATGTACAACCCGCGGCCGCCGTTCTCGACGTCCGACGCGGATCTCGACATCGTTCGCCAGGCGCTCTCGAGTCGGCCCGCCGCGCCCGTCGCGATCTGTGAACGATGCCAAATGACGCTCCCCGAACGGCTCGTCACGTTCGGCCGCGGCGTTCGCGGCGGAAGGGCCGCCAGGTGTGCGGCGTGCGAACCGCAACCCGGGCCCGACGGCGAGGCGAACCGGCTCGAGGTAATCGAGCTCAGACGCGCGCGCTCGAGCACGCTCGCGCGGCCGCTCAATCACGACGCCGGCGGCGAGGGAGTACCGAACCCATGAGGATCCCGATCGTGCTCGACGGCCGCCTGATCGCGCGCGCCGTGATCGACGCGCTCGATCCGATGGGCGCCGCCGCACGTGCGGCCGTGGACGCCGTCGTCGGCCTGGCGCGAGAGCTCGAGGCCATCCGACGCGACGAGCGCCGGCGTCGACGTCGAGCGAAGTACGAGATCCGCGAGGCGATCACCGCGCGTCGCCTGGGCGTACCGCCGGAACCCTGGCGCGGGAAAAACCACCAAACCACCAAACCACCAAACCAAAGGACTCAAGCATGACAAACGAACGCGAACCCGACGCCGCCGGCGCCGACGTGATCGACGCCGAACCCTCTCACCTGATGCGCCATCCGGGCACGCCGACGACGATCAACGAGCTCGCCGCGCTCAAGGGCGAGGCGCTCGAGGTAATCGAGGCCCGCGTGCTCGTGATCGAGACGCTCCGCCGCGCCTCGATCCGCGCGACGTCGCCGGCCGACTGGCTCCTGTTCAAGTCGCCGGAGGAGCAGGGCGGGCAGATCGTCGGGTACTTGCAGGACTGCGGCGCCGATCGCGTCCGCGATCTGTGGGGGATCGAGGTCTACAACGTCGGCAAACCGGAGAAAGTCGCCGGCCTCGATCCCGCCGTGTTTACGTACCTGATCACCGGATCCGGACGCTGCAAGATCACGCGCCAGGTTCTCGAGGAGGTCGAGGGCGGCCGATCGAGTACCGATGATTTCTGCAAAGGGAAAACCGGCGCCGATCTCGAGCTCTCGGTTCGTAAGGCCGCGCGCGCGAACCTCGACGGCGGGATCACGCGCGAGCTCGCCGGGATGAAGTCGGTACCGTCGGCGGAGATCGAGGCCGCCTGGGTCGGCACGACGAAAAAGATCGGCGACTGTCGTCGAGGCCGCGGGTTCGGCACGCACGAGGAGCGACTCGGCGCCAGGTCGGAAAAGGCGCCCGATATCGATCCGCCGATCTGTCCTCACTGTCAATCCGTCGGCGTGTTCCGCCAGGGCAAGAACGGGCGGCCCGGGTTCTACGGCTGTCCGAAGTATCAGAGTCACGCCGATAAACGATGGCTCGTGGACGGGCCGGAATGGCAGGCGGGCGCCGCGCAGCGGGCCGCCCAGGCCGCGACGGCGACGGGAGCGGCCGCGAGCACCTCGACGACGGGCGCGGGCCCTGGCGGGGCGCCTGGCGCGAAAGCGACGGCACCGGCGACGGCCGGCCGCGTCTCGAGCGAGCTCCAGGCCGACGAGGTGTTCGGCCCGCCGCACGGCGCCAGGCGCCAGGGCACGCCGCCGCCGGCGAACCGTGAACCCGGCGAGGAGGGGTAAGCCATGCCGAAACTACAGATCACGGTCACCGACGACGCCGGGCCCGTCGTCGGGCGCCTGGGCGTCCACTGTTCCCCGGGTCCTCAGAACGGGGAACGGTTCGTCCACGTGCGGATCGGCGGGCTCGATCTGTCCGTCGCCGGGAGCGACGAGATCGCCGCGGAACGATGCCAGGCGATCGCGTCGGAGTTTCACCGGATGGCGCTCGAGCTCCTCCGGCCGTCCGTGTCGCGGGAGGAGCGAATCCGCGCGCTCGACGTCGCGCGAGACGAACGCCGGCGGGATCGCGAGGCCGGCCGGCCGGTTCACACGATCGCCGACGAGCGGCCCGGCGACGAGCTCCAGGGGTCCGCGGCCGCGTCGGCGATCTCTGTCGCGCTCGAGCGGCCGCGCCAGGCGCTCGACGCGCGTGCACACGCCGGCGAGGGCGAGGACGCCGCGCTCGAGGCCGGCGCGTCGGCCGTCGGCGACGGATCCGGCGATCCGCTCCCGGCGTTCGATCCGACGCTCGAGCGCGAGGGCGCCGGGCACCGGCTCACCGGGATCCCCGATCCCGATCCGCGCGAACCCGTGATGACGAAGGGCGAGATCGACGAGGCCGCGCGGCCGTCTATCTACCCGTGCGGATGCTCACGGCTCAAGGTCGAGGCGGGCCTCTGTAGCATCTACGACGAGAGCGGATCGGAGCGTTCAGAATGAACGCGCAGCGGATGTTCTCAGAGCTCCAGACCGGCGCCCGGTTCACGTTCGATCACGATGCCGACTCCGGGTACACGTGGACGAAAACCGGGCGCCGCGACTACTCAAGGATCCACACGAAGCGGATCGGATCGACGTCGGCGCCCGTCACGCCGATCGCGCCGGTACCCGACGACGAGGGCGACGCCGTCGTGATGCTCCGCGAGCTCGCGAACCTGATCACGTCGCTCCGCGCGCTCGAGCGGATCAAGCGAGACGGAAACGACGTGATCACCGCGAGTGATCTCGACGCGCTCCTGGCTCAATGGACGGCGGGCCCGCTCGCGCTCGACGAGCACGACGCGGCGACGATCCGCCGGATCGTAGGTGGACAATGACGCCGGCCCGCAAGATCGGATCGCTGTCCGATCTCCGCCCGGGCGACATCATCCGCGAGATCAGGACGCAGCGCGCGTTCGCCGTGCTCGAGGTCGACGCGGATCGCGCGACGCTCGTGCAACTCGTGATCGACGTTCAAAAGGTCGACGCGTACGAACTCCTGAGTCACGCCGACGAGCGACGGGGGCGATCATGACGGAACCCGCCGCCGCCGCCGCTCCGGCTCCGCCGCCGTCGCCGTTCGATCTCGCAAAGGGGATCGAGCGCGCCTGGGGAACGCACCTCGCGCGCTCCGCCAGGACGGCGGAACCGCACCCGTACGCCTACGCGTCGGCGTTCCGCAATTGCGAACGCCGGATGGTCTACGAAATGACGACGCCGCAAACGCTCCCGCCCTGGCCGCCGGAGGTGCTCGCGCGGTTCCGACGCGGCGACGATCGCGAGCGGGATCTCCTGGCCGATCTCACGCGGATCGGCCGCGATGCGGATCCGCCGTTCACGCTCAGCGGGCAGCAGGAACGGTTCAAGCTCAAGGATCACAAGGGGCGGATCGCGATCTCCGGCAAGGTCGACGCGCGGATCGAGATCGCCGGCGCGCGGGCACCGCTCGAGGTCAAGGCGTGGTCGCCGATGATGGTCGACCGGATCGAGACGTTCGCGGATCTATTCGATAACCCGTGGACGAAATCCGGCGCCCATCAATTGCTCTCGTACCTGTTCGGCGCCGGCGAACCGTTCGGATTTCTCCTCCTCGATCGGAGTGGGATCCCGAAACTCCTCCCCGTCGAGCTCGATCAGCACCTCGAGCGAATGGAGGATTTCCTCACGCGCGCGGAGAAGGCGATCGATCACGTCGAGGCGAACACGCTCCCGCCGTTTCTCGAGGGCGACGCCGCGGAGTGTAAACGATGCGCGTGGTACGGGAACGAATGCAACCCGCCACTGATCGGCAAAGGCGCCGTCGTGCTCACCGATCCGGAGCTCATAAAGCGGCTCGCGCGGCGCGACGAGCTCGCGGCCGGCGCGCGCGAATTCGATCGGCTCGACAAGGCGATCAAAGAGGAGCTCCGCGGGATCGAGGAGGGGATCGCGGGCCCGTTCGTGATCAACGGGAAATACCAGAAGAAAACGACGGTCGATGTTCCGCCGGAGATCAAAAAGCAATACACGACGACGGATCCGAAGGGCGGATTCCGGATCGAGATCGTTCGGCTCGACGGGCCCGCGGCGCCGACTGAGGAGAAAACGGCGTGAGCGGCGCCGCCTACACGTATCGGCCCGTGCTCGATCGGGCGCCAGGGAAGCAAACGATCCGCGAGCGCGCGGAGTTCCTGGCGCACGAGATCCACCACGATCGACTCGCGCCGGAGGCGGAGATCGCCGACGCGATCGAGCTCGAGATCAGGAGGTTCGCGAAACCGGCGCCGGCCGCCTGGCTCCGCCGCGTGCTCTCCGTTCGTCGAGGGCGGATCGTGCCGAACCGGAACGGGATCCGGACGTACG
>Ga0210380_10000109_pt1 | contig 46084 bp, 67 predicted proteins | sample PLM4_5_coexredo_FD_155476 | JGI IMG/M metagenome (GOLD analysis project Ga0210380, IMG submission 155476) | Groundwater sediment microbial communities from an aquifer in East River, Colorado, USA - PLM4_5_coex redo | ecosystem: Environmental > Terrestrial > Soil > Riparian zone | place: USA...
GACGATTGGAAGGAGGCCTAATGGCTGCTGCCAAGCGCAAAAGAACGCGTAGGACAGCAACTACCGAAGAGGGTAGGGAAGCACAACTGGTCTCCTTAGCCATCGATTTGGCAGAGAAACAAATGACCGATGGTACAGCATCTGCCCAGGTAATCACACACTATTTAAAACTTGGTTCAACTCGTGAAAGGCTTGAACAAGAGCGTATTCGAAGCGAGAACCAATTGCTTGCTGCTCGAACAGACAATATGTCATCGCTTGGACGAGTTGAGGAGTTGTATACGCAAGCCATGGAAGCTTTCCGTGGTTATGCTGGGCTGGATGCCCCATTACAAGATTCAGTTATTGAAGATGGAGACCTGTAATGACCAGACTTAGGACTTACTCTGATCTAATACGATTAGGAACCTTTGAGGAAAGATTTGATTATTTGAAGTTAGATGGGACTGTAGCTCATGCCACATTTGGATCGCATAGGCATGCGAATCAAGCGTTTTATAGGTCATATGAGTGGAAAACAGTACGTAATTGGGTTATATCAAGGGACAATGGTTGTGATTTGGGAGTGCAAGGATACGAAATTCATGGTGATTTACGGATCCATCATATTACACCAATAACTCTTGACGATGTTGTTCATGGTACTGAACGTCTATTTGATCTCGATAATTTGATCACGACCACCCTTAGAACGCACAATGCGATCCATTATGGGGATGATTCTTTGCTCCCAAAGGTTGTAATTGAACGTACCCGAGGAGACACGAAACTCTGGTAAGGAGCCGACATGAAATACGGTAGTAAAGAAGTAACCGATGATGTGTCTCCAGAAAAGGAGACGATCTACGATGTGTATTCAGAAGAACCAGGGGAGATGAAGAGTAATTCCAGTGAAATGGTAGAGCAACGTGCTCTTGAAGTTCTTGAAGGTAAGTGGGGAACTTCTGGTGTTGAACGCAGACTAGCCAAACACGGTATCGATCCCGAACCAGTCATGGCGGAGGTCGCTCGACTCAAGTAAGAAGGTGAATCATGCTGACGGAAAGCGTTCTACAAAGCACAAAGAAGGTCCTTGGAATTGCGGAGAGCCAGGATGCATTTGACCAGGATGTTCTTACTCATATTAACTCCGCTTTCTCGACTCTAAGTCAACTAGGAATTCTCGCCGAAGAGGGCGTAGAAGTTCCAGATGAGGCTTTTACTTGGTCCGATCTAGGAACTTTGGGTCTTCCTGACGCATGGATCCAGTCGATTCGAACCTACGTATTTCTGCACGTTCAATCACTGTTCGACCCGCCTACCACTTCATTCTTGCTCGCCGCAAGGCAGAAGCAGCTTGAAGAGCATGTGTGGCGGTTGAGCACGATGAGAGAGTACTCAATTCGAGAGGAGGAATCGGAAGTTGTCTGATACGACCACGACAATGACGTTTGACGAATTTATTGAGCATCATGGCGTTAAGGGAATGAGGTGGGGAGTTCGACGTAGTAAGAGCAGAGTCTCTAAGGCCTCCTCTGGATCTAAAACTACATTTCAAAAAGCTCCGAGTCGACTAAGCAATGATCAGCTTAACTCTCGAATTAAGAGAATGGAACTGGAGAAGCGGTACAAAGATCTTAATAAGCAGGATGTTTCTGAGGGTAAGAAATTCTCGAGTGAAGTTCTTAGAAGTAGTGGCAAGCAGGTTGCGACAACTCTAATTGCTGGCGCTGCTCTTCTTGCAGTTGGCCATGCACTTTCCAAGAAGTTGGGTCCTGACGTAGCTAAGGCCATCACTGGTAAGAAACTTCCTGGACAAGAAGAGGACTAATGAGAGGGGGTTGCTATGACGTTATCAAACACAGCAACACCTCGCTATTACGCTGAATTTAGAGAGCTGGTTGTCAGTGGAGCTGTTCCTGTAAATCGTGAAATTTCCGCTGAGATGAATCGCATCGATGAGCTAATCGCTAACGAGAAAATCTTCTATGACGATTTAGCCGTTGAGGGATTCATCAAGTATTGCGAGATGGAGTTGACGCTGACTGATGGCAGCGATTTGTTCCTGTTGGACTCGTTCAAGCTCTGGGCCGAGCAAGTCTTTGGTTGGTATTACTTCGTTGAACGGAGTGTGTGGCAACCTAATGTTCCTGGCGAACCAAACATTCCTGGCGCAGGTCAGTACGTTAAGAAGCTGATCAAGAAACGCCTGACCACTAAACAATACCTCATCGTGGCAAGAGGCGCAGCCAAGTCCATGTATGCCGCATGCCTGCAAGCCTTCTTTCTAAACGTTGATACCGCCACGACTCATCAGATCACAACTGCCCCTACGATGAAGCAAGCAGAAGAAGTGATGTCTCCGATCAGAACGGCCATCACTAGAGCTCGAGGCCCTTTGTTCAGATTCCTTACCGAGGGTTCGCTTCAGAACACAACTGGATCTAGAGCACAGCGGGTCAAACTTGCTTCGACTAAGAAGGGTGTGGAGAACTTCCTTACTGGTTCATTGTTGGAAGTCCGTCCTATGACCATCAATAAGCTTCAAGGTCTTCGACCAAAGCTGTCGACAATCGATGAATGGTTGTCTGGAGACATCAGAGAAGACGTTGTCGGAGCAATTGAACAGGGAGCGTCCAAGATGGACGACTACTTGATCATTGCTATCAGCTCTGAAGGAACTGTTCGGAATGGTTCCGGTGACACAATCAAAATGGAACTTGCTAGCATACTTCGTGGGGAGTATCAAGCGCCTCACATTTCGATCTGGCATTACAAGCTGGATGAAATCGAAGAAGTAGCAGATCCATCGACTTGGTTGAAGGCAAATCCGAATCTTGGGTTAACTGTCACTTACGATGTCTACCATTTGGATGTGGAAAGAGCAGAGAAGGCGCCAGCCGCAAGGAATGACATCCTCGCCAAGAGGTTTGGAATCCCAATGGAAGGCTACACCTACTTCTTCACCTATGAAGAGACGATTCCTCATCGTGAGAGAGAATTCTGGGGAATGCCATGTGCTCTCGGTGCGGACTTGTCACAAGGTGATGACTTCTGTGCGTTCACTTTCCTATTCCCGCTTGCCAACCAGTCGTTTGGAGTTAAAACTCGAAGTTACATCACGTCGTTGACTCTCATGAAGCTTCCGGGTGCTATGCGTCATAAGTATGAGGAGTTTATCACCGAAGGAAGTCTTCATGTGCTCGAAGGAACTGTCCTCGACATGATGGATGTCTATGATGATCTTGATGTCTTCATCGAGCGTAGCGAATTCGATGTTCGTTGCTTAGGGTTCGACCCCTACAACGCTAAAGAATTCGTAACCAGATGGGAATCTGAGAACGGACCTTACGGAATCGAGAAAGTAATTCAGGGGGCAAGAACAGAGTCGGTCCCATTGGGAGAACTGAAGAATCTGGCCGAAGAGCGAGCACTTCTCTTCGATCAGGGCCTAATGTCTTTCGCTATGGGCAATGCGATCACCCTGGAAGATACTAATGGCAACCGTAAGTTGTTAAAGAAACGAGCCGAAGAAAAGATCGATAACGTCTCGGCATTAATGGACGCATACGTAGCCTACAAGTTGACTAAGGAGGCGTTCGAGTGATCGACACTGAAAAAGAGGTGATCCATGCCCACAGTAAAGGATAGATTCCGCAAAGCGTGGAATGCCTTTGTCAAAGTTGATAAGCCAGAACCAGCAACAGTGGGAATTGGCTCGTCTAGTGGTGTTTATTTCGGCATGCCTCCACAAAGGATGCGAATTCCAACCTATAATGAACGATCAATCATCGCATCTATTTATACTAGAATATCGATGGATGCTTCAGCATTAATTATCAAACACATAGCTGTTGATGAACAAGGTCGATATTCAAGAGATATGCGAAGTCCTTTACAGGCTTGTTTAATGCTTGAAGCCAACATCGATCAAGCTCCACGAGCATTTCGGCAAGACATTGTAATGACTATGTTTACTTCTGGTGTGGCAGTGATTGTTCCTGTGGATACTTCAGCTAATCCAGACACTAGCGACGTCTTTGACATTCATTCTCTTCGTGTTGGGGAAGTTGTGACTTGGTATCCAAGGCACATCAAGGCTAGTGTTTACAATGATCAACCAGGTCATGGTAAGCGTGAAGAGATCACGCTTGAGAAACGATACGTGGCCGTCGTTGAGAACCCGCTTTACGCTGTTATGAACGAGCCTAACTCAACTTTGCAACGACTTCTGCGTAAACTCGCATTGCTGGATAGTGTCGATGAACAGATTAGCTCTGGGAAACTCGACATCATCATTCAGTTGCCATACGTCATTAAGTCTGAAGCTCGTAGGCAGCAGGCAATCGCTCGTCGAGAAGACATCGAATTTCAATTAAGAGGAAGCCAGTACGGCATTGCCTACATCGATGGAACCGAAAAGATCACTCAGCTTAACCGTCCTGCTGAGAACAACCTCTTGGCCCAGATCGAGTATCTGACCAAGGAGTTGTATAATGAATTAGGTCTGACCGAGGCGGTCATGAATGGCACAGCAGATGAAGCGGCGATGATTAACTATAACAACCGCACTGTTCTACCACTAGTTACTGCCGTTATCGAGGCCATGCAACGAGCATTTCTTGGGCCTCAGGGAATTCGTAATGATGAACGGATCAGTTTCTTCAGGGACCCGTTCGGGCTTGTTCCGGTTAAGGACATGGCCGAGATTGCTGACAAGTTTACTCGTAACGAAATCATGACAGCCAATGAAGTTCGGCAAGGAATCGGAATGCAACCTTCAAATGATCCGAAGGCCGACGAACTCCGAAACAGTAACATGCCTCAACCTGAAGATCAAACAACTGAGGCTCAACCTCTTGAAAGGATTCAAAATGGTAGCTGATTTCAGCGGTTGGGCAACCAAGGCTGGACTCAAGTGCACCGACGGTCGGACCATCATGCCTGGAGCGTTCAAGCATCAGGATGGATTTAAGGTTCCGCTCGTTTGGCAGCATGGTCACAAAGACGTTGACAATGTTCTCGGTCATGCCTTCCTCTACAACAAGGAAGGCGGCGTTTGGACCGAGGGCTTCTTCAACGAGTCAGCCAAGGCAGCCCACGCCAAGGAGCTTCTGACTCACGGCGACATCAATGCTCTTTCGATCTGGGCCAACCAGTTGATCGAGCGTGCGGGTAATGTTCTGCATGGTGTCATTCAGGAAGTCAGTCTGGTGCTTTCCGGTGCAAATCCCGGAGCACTAATCGAAAACATCACCATTCGTCATGGCGAGGATTCGGAAACTCTCGATGACGAAGCGATCATCTTCACAGGGCTCGAGTTTGAGCATGCAGATGATAGTACTTCTACCGATAATGCTGACGGTGAAGATGGTGACACCGTTGAAGAGATCTATAACAGCATGACCCCTAAGCAACAGGGCGTGCTTCACTACATGCTTGCTCAGGCTCTTGAAACTGACGGGACTGAGACAGGTGGCACCGCAGAGCAGAGCAACATCAACCATGATTCCACCGATACGGATAAGGAAGGAACGCAGATGACCAACGTCTTCGAGAGCGAGAAGGATGGGAAGGGCGGAACCGCCACTACTGTTCTTTCGCACGACGACATGAAGGCAATTGTCGCCGATGCTAGCCGTCAAGGCTCCCTGAAGGCTGCGGTTGAGAGCTATGCTCTTTCGCACGGCATCACCGACATCGAAGCCCTCTTCCCAGAGGCCACCCAGCTTACTGCTGCGCCGGAGTTCTTCACTCGGCGTATGGAGTGGGTCAGTGGCGTTCTGGGCGGTGCTCGCAAGACGCCGTTCTCTCGAGTTCGATCGGCCACTGCCGACCTGACCTTTGAGGACGCTCGGGCCCGGGGTTACATCAAGGGGAACCTGAAGAAAGAGCAGTTCTTCGCTACGTCGCGTCGAACGACTACTCCTCAGACCGTGTACAAGAAGCAGAAGCTGGATCGTGATGACATCGTTGACATCACTGACTTCGATGTCGTGGCCTGGCTCAAGGTTGAGATGCGGTTCATGCTCGAAGAGGAACTGGCTCGTGCAGTTCTGATTGGCGACGGTCGTGATGTCGCTGATGAGGACAAGATCATCGAGACCAACGTTCGCCCGGTTGCGACAGACGATGAGTTCTACACCATCGCCGTCAACGTCAACCTTGGCGATGCCAGCTCGGATGCCACTGAGATCGTCGACGCGGTCATTCGTGAGCGTGCGGCTTATCGTGGTTCGAACCCGAACTTCTACACGACTGAGGCTGTCATCGCTTCGCTGCTCCTGCTGCGTGATGCTGATGGTCACCGTCTATACAAGAGCCTGGCCGAGGTAGCCGCTGAGATGCGGGTTGGCTCGATCATCGGCGTCGAGGTCATGGAGAGCGTTCCGGACTTGATCGGCGTTATCGTCAACATGGCTGACTACGTCATTGGCGCCGATAAGGGTGGACAGACCACCATGTTCGACGACTTCGACATCGACTACAACCAGTACAAGTACCTGATTGAGACTCGGATGTCCGGTGCTCTGGTCCGTCCCAAGACGGCCATGGCTCTGTGGAAGACGGATGCTGCTTCGGTGCTGGTTGTGCCGACTGCTCCGACCTTCGACGGTGAGGACATCACGATTCCGACGGTTACTGGTGTGACCTACAAGGATGCGGATGATGTTACGGTGACCGGTACGGTTGCTGTTCCGGCTGGTGAGACGGTTGTGATTCATGCCGTTCCGGGTGCAGGTAAGCACTTCGCTTCGAGCGAGAACGATACCTGGTCGTTCTACAACAACGCCTGAGAGTAAGGAGTTCCGATGGCTAGGTTCTACGGAGAGGTAGGTTACGGCACCACCGAAGAACAGCCAGCAGCTTCCGGTGTCTGGGTTGACGTCATGATTGAAGAGCCATATTTCGGTGACGTTATCCGGAACATCAAGAGAGCAGAAGCTGGCGAGGGCTTGAATACCGACATTGCCGTCAATAATGCTATCAGTATTGTAGCAAGCCCTTACGCCATCGGTCATTATTTCGAGATCAAGTACGTGCGATGGGAAGGGGTACTCTGGACAGTCACTGCGGTGGAAGTTCGGTTGCCCCGACTCATCCTGAATCTCGGGAGTGTGTACAATGGCCCTACGCTCTGAGTTGCAGGAGCTGTTGCTCACTATCACACCTAATGTGTATTTTCAACCACCTCCTACGTTGCTGATGGATTATCCATGCATTGTTTATCAACGTGATTATATTCTAGATCAGCATGCAGATGATCAGCCATACAGCAGTAGAAAGCGGTACCAAGTAACTGTTATCGCACAAGATCCAGACAGTACAATCGTTGATGCAGTTAAACGGTTGTCACTGTGCACGTATGATCGATTCTTTACTGCTCATAATCTCAACCACGACGTGTTCAAACTGTTCTTCTAGCTAGAAGGGAAGAAAAGACAATGGTTGCTCTTTTGTGGGACCAGACCGCCGAGCGTCTTTACGAGACCGGCGTTGATCATGGAGTCCTCTACGTTCCAAACGCATCGGGCGTTTACGAGACTGGCGTTGCCTGGAATGGTCTCGTTAGTGTCACCGAGTCGCCCACTGGTGCCGAGGCTACCGCTCAGTATGCGGACAACATCAAGTATCTGAACCTCATCTCGGCGGAGGAGTTCGGCGCCACGCTCGAAGCCTTCACCTATCCCGATGAGTTTAATCAATTCGATGGTGCCGCTTCCCCAGAAGTGGGCGTAACCGTTGGGCAACAGCCTCGCAAGTCCTTCGGACTGTCCTATCGTAGCCGTCTGGGAAATGACGTTGACGGCGATTCCCATGGGTACAAGCTCCACCTGGTATACGGCTGCGTTGCCGCACCTTCGGAGAAGGCATACACCACCATCAACGATTCGCCGGAGGCCATTACTTTCAGTTGGGAGATCTCTACGACTCCTACTGCTGTTACCGGCTTGCAGCCCACCTCGTTGATTGTTATCGATTCGACACTTGTGCTACCGGCCGAGTTGGCGGATCTTGAAGAGCAGCTTTGGGGTGCAGCCGCTGTTACTCCGAACCTGCCAACACCTGACGCCGTCATTGCGATGTTCCCAGGTGTCTGACACTTGATGACTGGAGGTCAGAGAATGCTAGTACTAAACATTCCGGAAACGGAACTATTCGATGAGTCCGATGGTACGTTCCATAAGTTGGATCCTGTTACTTTAAGACTCGAGCATTCTCTGATCTCTGTGTCAAAATGGGAGTCCAAATGGCAAATTCCCTTTCTCGCTAAGAAAGACAAAACTCGAGAAGAGGTCGATGGTTATGTGGAGGCCATGATTCTCGATGATAATTTTCCCCCGGGGGTAATTTCCAGATTTGGTTCCGAACATTACTTAGCCATTAATGCTTACATCGAGTCCCAAGAATCAGCCACAACGTTCGGAAGAATGCCACAACACAAAGGCAAAGGCGAAACAATCACTGCCGAATTAATTTACTATTGGATGGTCGCATTTCAGATTCCATTCGTCTGCGAAACTTGGCACCTTAATAGACTTTTTGCGTTGATTAAGATTTGTAACATCAAGAACTCGAAGCCAGACAAGAAATCTAGAGGTGAGATGGCTCGCGATTATAGAGAAATGAATGAAAGACGAAAGGCCGAGTTGGGAACAACGGGATAAGGAGGTGTCATGACCGCTATTCTTTGGGATCAAGCAGGAGAACGTATTTACGAAGTAGGTGTGAGTCGAGGTGTTCTTTACCAAAGCGATGGGTCTGGTGTTGCTTGGAATGGTCTGATTGAAGTTGAGACTGGTTATGACACGTCTACCGATCCTGTCCATTTCGATGGCCAAAAGGTTAACGACATCCTTGAAATTGGGGACTTTGAAGGGGTTATTAGGGCTTTTACATATCCCGATGAGTTTCTCAATTATTTCGGTCAACTCGAGGATACAGCTGGTTTTCGAGTAACCGGACAGCGACAAGATCGTTTCAGTATGTCTTATCGTACAGAGATTGGAAGCGATGTTTCTCAGAATGTCGGTTATAAGATCCATGTGTTGTATAATCTAACGGCAGTACAAAGTCCACGAACGAACGCTACTCTAACTTTGGACCCAGAAGCTACAGAATTTGAATGGGATATCACTTCGATTCCAGAGGAAGTTAGTGGTTATCGTGCTTCTTCGCATGTTATATTTGATAGTCGAAGAATTGATCCGTATCTTATGTTGGACTTGGAAGCCATCCTATATGGGAATGCCGAGGTAGATGCTCGGCTTCCATCCATGCAAGGATTGGCTCAGTTCATGAAGAAGTGGGGTCGTTTGGTCATCACTGACAACGGCGATGGTACTTGGACCGCATATTCTCCACTAGATGGTGTTATTACAGTGGCTGGGGATGAGTTCACTATCGTGTCTGATACGATCACGATGTTGGATCTGGAAACGTACGAAATTTCTAGTAGCGAGTTGATCGAGGAGGATCTGTGACGACCGTAACTAGCTTTACAGCAGAACGAATGCTAGAGATCGAGAACGAAACAATTACCGATGCACATCTGTCTGGAAATGATCTTATTCTCACTACTCGTGAAGGAACTGACATCAACGTTGGCTCTGTTCGAGGGCCGACAGGCGCAACAGGTACAACGGGCTCAGCGGGTGCTGGTTTCGCGATCGGACAGATAGGTCATTTCCCAAAATCGCCTCTCCCATCTGGATGGCTCGAATGCGATGGGACTACTAAGTCGATCGCAACATACCCCGCTCTTGCCGCATATTTAGGTACTACTTATGGTGGTAATGGTACCACTACATTCGGTCTACCCGGTTATGGCGGTCGAGTTCTAGCCGGTAGAGACTCTGGGCAAAGCGAATTCGATGTCGTTGGTGAACTGGGTGGAGCTAAGACGCATACTCTTACTGTCACTGAGATGCCGTCTCACGGTCACGCCCATACGCTTGTTCCTGGAGACCATCAGCACTATATGGATCACAGTCACGTTCCTGTTTCGGGTGGTGCTTTCGTTAGTTCTGTTGCTGGTTTCACATTGGCAACCCCTGGGGGTTTGAGCTTCAGTACTGCCGCTAGTACTGGTGGCGCTTCGACAGCCTATACTGGTGGTGCAACATCCTTGGTCTTGGGTGGAAGCATCAGTACTACTGGTGGTGGAATTGCCCACAACAACTTGCAGCCGTATCGCGTTGTCCTGATTGGTATCTACTCGGGAGTCTAGCCCATGATCAAAGTCAGTTCTGTAGGTGATTTTAAAAGGACCGAAAAGTTCCTCAACACCATGAGATCTGGCAGCATATTTAGGAATCTTGAGCGCTTTGGCCGAATGGGGGTTGATGCGCTATCTAGTGCCACTCCTGTAGACACGGGAAGAGCAGCTCATTCTTGGACATATCAAGTGGGGGTAAGTGGATCGGTATATTCTATTAGTTGGCTTAATACCGATGTTGAAGGTGGGTTAAACGTGATCATCCTTCTTCAATATGGTCACGGTACCGGCACAGGAGGCTATGTTCAAGGAAGAGACTTCATTAATCCGGCCATGAGGCCAGTGTTCGATAAGATTGCCGAAGGAGTTTGGAGGGAGGTGCTCAATGCCTAGCGTTGATAGTCGTGTAGTTCGTATGGAGTTCGATAATGCGCAATTTGAGCGTGGAGTTTCAACCACCATCTCTACTTTGGGCAAGCTTACCGAAGCACTCAAGTTCAAGGGTGCTACCACTGGTCTAAGCGATATTCATGCTGCTGCAGGTAAGGTAAACTTCCAATCCATCTCAGATGGGATCGAGGGAGTCAGCAAGAAGTTCATAGCGTTAAGCACTATTGCGATCACTGCTCTTTCAAACATTACTACGGCAGCAATAAGTGCGGGTCTCAATTTCGCTAAGTCATTTGCATTAGGCCCTCTCATGAGTGGCTTTAAAGAGTTCGAAACAAATGTTAACTCAATTCAGACCATTCTTGCCAATACCAAGTCGCAGGGAACTAATCTGGATCAAGTTAATGCCGCATTAGATCAGTTGAACCAGTACTCCGATAAGACCATCTACAACTTCAGTCAAATGGCCAAGAATATTGGTACATTCACAGCCGCCGGTGTGGATCTGAATACTTCGGTGTCTGCCATCAAGGGTATTGCCAACCTGGCCGCCATCTCGGGTTCTAACGCTGAGCAAGCTTCCTCGGCGATGTATCAGCTTTCCCAAGCTCTTGCATCTGGCACAGTGAAGCTAATGGACTGGAACTCGGTTGTCATGGCCGGTATGGGTGGCGAAGTCTTCAAGAATGCATTGTTCGAATCTGGTAAGGCACTTGGGGCTCTTGCGGATGTTCCCGTGGACCAGACATTCGATCAATGGGAGGCTTCCGGTAACAACTTCCGTAGTTCGCTTGAATCTGGATGGCTTACGGCTGAGGTCCTGACAACCACGCTTGGTGGTATATCTGGTGAATTGTCTCAGATCGATCTCGAAGCCAAGGGTTTCTCAGCTAGTGCAGCCGCACAAATGGTTGAATTGGGCAAACTTGGTATCGATTCTGCTACATCTGTCCGTACCTTCACTCAGTTAATGGGAACTGTTAAGGAATCGGTTGCCTCGGGCTGGTCAGCAACATTCCGGCTCCTGATTGGTAACTTTGAGGAGTCTACCGCGCTGTTTACTGGAATCAACAATGCGATCAGTGGGTTCGTCCAGAACAGCGCAAACGCTCGTAATGCCATGCTTCAAACATGGAAGGACATGGGCGGTCGTACGCTACTTATCGAGACACTTCAGATAGCATTCCAGAAGTTGATGGCCGTTCTAAAGCCAATCGGCGATGCATTCCGTTCCGTATTCCCAAAGATGACCGGAGAACGGTTGTTTGCCATTACACTTGCGGTCAACAAGTTCGTCAAGGCTATTACGCCATCGAATGCGCTCATAATGGGCATCGGTGCTGTTATGAAGATCTGGATCAACATCATGAAGATCCTATGGTCGGTTGTTGGGCAAGGAATTGGGTTTATATTTGACCTGGTCAAGGCACTCTTCGGTTTGGCCGATAGTGGACAAGTTACATCAGGTCTACAGAAGATTTCGGCCTTCTTTGAGAACTTGGCCAAGACTCTTACTGGTAAGGGCGGTCAGATTGCTCAGTTCTTTAAGGATCTATTTGCTTCTATCCAAGATCTCCCAGCTCTGCTTCAGGCCTTCAAGGATAAGATCGTCGGCTTGTTCGATGGAGTGGATCCGAAGGTTCCGGATGCTCTAGCAGATAGCATGGGTCGATTCTCGGATCGTTTCAAGACTATCAAGGATGCCTTCGGTGGACTTGCTGATCTGTGGGCCCCATTCTCTAATGCCATGAAGAAGGTTGCTACGATTCTGGAGGAGACGTGGATTGTAGTTAGGGATTGGTTCAAGCAGCTTGGACAAAAGATTGCCGATAATATGGGTGAAGGCGATTTCGATGCTGTTCTTGACGCCATCAACATCGGTCTTCTGACTGCAATTGCTGCTCTGCTTGCTCGGTTCTTCAAGAAGGGGTTCAAATTCGACCTCACTGGCGGAGCCTTCGATAAGATCAAGGAGATGTTTGAAGGACTTACTGGCGTCTTCTCCGCAATGCAGACGAAGCTTAAGTCAGAGGCACTCTTGAAGATTGCTGTCGCTATTGGAATTCTGACCGCTTCGGTCTTGGTGCTATCTCTTATCGATTCGGCCAATCTTTCCAAGGCACTCGGTGCAATGGCGGTTGGCTTCGGTCAACTTATGGCTGCATTTGCCATCCTAACGAAGATGACTCTCAACCCAGCAAGCGCCGCAAGTTTCACCATTCTTGCCGGAGGTATGGTTATTCTCTCCGTAGCGATTCTTATTCTAGCGGCAGCAGCCAAGACTCTAGGGGACATGAAATGGGACGAACTCGCTAAGGGTCTCATTGGCGTTACGGTGCTTCTCGCAGCTCTTTCACTGGCGGCAAAGCCTCTGGCTGCAAATGCCCCGGGGATGATGGCGGCTGGTCTATCGCTTATCCCCATTGCTATTGCGTTGGTTATTCTGAGTAAGGCCGTTGGCGTATTTGCTCAGATGGATTGGAGTGAACTTGCTAAGGGCCTGACTGGAATGGTGATAGGTATTGTTGGTCTTGGACTAGCGATGCGAACCTTCCCTTCCAATATGGCTGCTACTGGTCTCGGACTGTTCTTTGTATCTATATCTTTGCGTAAGATTTCAGACGCAGTCCTGATATTTGCCGGTTTCGACTGGGGAACCATGCTCAAGGGAATCTTTGGGATGAGCCTTGCCCTGGCTGCAATTGGCTTGGCTATGAACACCTTCCCAGGAAATATGCCTCTGACAGCTCTTGGTCTTCTGCTAGTGAGTGTTGCACTCATTGGGGTTCAGAAGGCAGTGGCAGCATTCGGTGGCATGGACTGGGGTGCAATGGTTAAGGGCCTAATCGGCATGGGCGGAGCTCTCCTTATTCTTGGCGTAGGCCTAACTCTCATGAGTGGCACAATTGGTGGGGCCATTGCTCTTGGTATAGCAGCTGTATCTCTTGGGATCCTTCTGAAGGTGATGAAGGAATTCGCCAAGATCAAGATCCCGGATCTGGTCCGAGGATTGATCGCTATGGCCGCTTCACTTGCGGTTATCGCAGCCGCAGCTCTCCTGCTGGGCCCAGCAATTCCATTCATGCTCGGTCTTGGCGTGGCGCTTGCGCTTATCGGCGCAGGGTTCGCATTATTTGGCGTTGGTGCTGCAGCTGTAGCTAAGGCGTTCGAGTTGTTCGCTGAAGTCGGCCCTAAGGGTGCTGAGGCGTTCACAAAAGCGATGCAGACGATCGCTAAGGCGATTCCAGCGTTCATTGCTGCGGTTGCCACAGGACTCGTTGAAGCCATCGTCGTATTCGGTGAGATGGCAGCTCCCTTGGCTGAGGCTCTCGGTAAGATCCTCGGTGCTGTCATGGACCAATTGATCATGCTTATTCCGAAGCTAGGTGAATTGCTTGGGGTTCTTATTACGACAGTGATCGATTTGCTCAGGGAGAAGATCCCTCAATTCGCTCTACTTGGTATCGATATTCTTCTAGGCATTCTCCAAGGTATTCGGGATCGTATTGGCGATGTCGTCCTAGTGGTTGGCGAAATCATCACAGCGTTCCTGGATGCGTTGGCGATTGAACTTCCCAAGATTGTCACATCCATGACGGATCTTTGGGTCGCAACTATTCTCTCTGTTGCTGAGAATTTAGGTCGTCTAGCCCCCACATTGATGATCGGCGTTCCCGTTGCTCTCATCAAGGGCTTTGTCGACGGGATGGAGCAAGAAGTTGGGAAGGTCTGGGACTGGATCAGCGGGTTTGTCCGTACGCTAATCGACAAGGTCAAGTCTGCTCTTGGCATCAACTCCCCATCCACAGTCTTCAAGGATATTGGTCTCGACCTGATTGCTGGGTTCTTCAACGGTATTGTCGAAGCTGCTGTGGCTGTTACGGCATGGTTCAAAGCTCTAGGTAAGAACATTGTCTCTTGGGTCGGCGACCTGCTCATCACTCTTAGGGACAAGGGTTATCAGGTCATCGTTGGCTTCTGGAATGGAGTACAGGAGCGATGGACTGGTGTCGTAGCTTGGTTTGGTGGTCTTGGCCGTAGGGTTACCGATGCCATTGGTGAGATTGGTGACATTCTTCTCAACATTGGAAGTGCTGTTATTGGAGGATTTAAGCGTGGAATGGAAGCCGCTTGGAGGAATGTTAGTTCTTGGCTCGCAGATAGAGCTAAGAACGTTCAGAGTATCTTCCAAACTGTTCTTGGTATCAAATCCCCGTCGAAGGTATTCATGGAGATTGGTAATAATGTCATGCTTGGTCTGCAAATCGGGTTGGAGACTGAATGGAAAAAGACAGAGAAGTGGCTTACTAATCTAAATCCAGCCGATGCTGTTAACTCAGATGCTATCACCAGCACCTTCAAAAAGGTAATCAACTCCGCAGCTATGGCTGTTTCTGAGATGGATGCGGTTCAGCCCGTGATAACGCCCGTCCTGGATCTCTCGCAAGTTCGGAAGGATGCAACGGGTATCCAGTCTATGTTCGGGCAACCGTCCATGGCGTTGAAATCACTGGGCATGGCTAACCAGATTTCTCTTGGGACTACTAGGACGGCTCCGGACGAGACGCCAGTTCCTACTGCCGCAGGTAATGTGACCTATGAGCAGAATGTGTACGCACCTAAGCAGCTATCCACGGCTGATGTCTACAGACAAACTCGTAATCTCATCGCTGTGCGGAAAGAGGAGTTGGCAATCCCATGAGAGTTTCTAACGTAACCATGTATGTCGATGATGTCGAACTTGCCAGTTTCGCTCTCGGTTTGGGGGAGACTCCAGATCGATATTTGATCAAAGCGATGTCTGGGATTGATGCGGATACAATCGCGCCTCGTTTCTACTCGTCTGGACAAAGAACTGGAGCTGGTCTCTTTGACTTTGCGTTGGGGCTAAGAGAATTGGTATTTCGTATTGCCCTTAACCCAAAGTTTCTATTGGATGAGACGTTCTCTGAGCTGAGAGATGCCTTGTATCGAGCTATATCTGCTAATAGAACTGGAGTGATCAGGATCCAGTTCAACGATGGCGCATCTGTTGTCGCTCAGATTTCTGGATTTATCGTGAAGTTCGAGACTTCTCTCTTCACAAAGAGTCCAGAGGCTCAGCTGACGATACGATGCAACGATCCATTCTTCAGATCTGTTAACTATGTTCATATTACGGATGCAACCCCATCTAATCCGATTGAGATTCCAGACAGTCTCTCAACAGCCCCTCACGGATTCGTTATGGGGATGGAATTCAGTGCTACGGCCGATTACATAACGGTGCAGGATACATTCACTGATCCAGAATGGACATTTACTGTAGCTCCTGTGGGTGGGTTCGAAATCGGAGACGTTCTGTGGTTCTCGAGCGAGACAACCGACAAGTATGTCTATATTGATAGGGCCAGTGTGATTATCCCCATTGTGGACGCGATTATGCCTAACTCGGTATGGCCGATTATATTTCCAGGAGCAAACACCTTCTATCTAAGAGAAGTAGAGCCCATAACAAGTTACGACATCAAGTATTATCCGGCTTACTGGGGGGTCTAATGGAACTGTTTAAGTTTTCTCCAGGTACAGATCCTATGGACCTTATTGAAGGCGAAATGATCAATGGCGCCAAGAGTAAGATGTGGGTAGAGCGATATTCTGAGCCAGGAGAGTTCGAGATCGTATCGCCCATTAGCGCCGGTCTTCGTGACTTTCTTCCACTCGGTACTATGATCTCCCATACGGATACTCTCGAGCTGATGATTGTGGAGAACCACGAAATCAACGACGAAGAGGATGCGGATGCGCACGTGAAGACCACTGGTCGTTCATTCGTGTCATATTTGGAACAGAGGATTATTGGTGCCGATGAATCTAGACTTTCTCCAATTATGGGTGATATTGGTGGTATAGAAGTAGTCGAAACTACTCCTGTACAAATCACCAACCTTATCAACTACACTATTCATCCGATTCAGACTGGTTCTGAAGGTGACGATTTGGGCGCTGTTCAGGCGGTCTATGAAGCAGATGTTGGAACTGAGCACGCACGGACATATAAGCCCCAAGTTCTCTGGGATCGAGTCAAAGAACTACTAGCAGTTGATGATCTTGGGATCCGAACCTTCCGTAGGAATGAGTTTGGATTCTATGGCTCATCGACAGAGACTCAGATTCAAGTATATTCTGGGGTAGATCGTTCTGCATCTCTTGTGTTCTCATGGAGAGAGGGAGATCTCGACAAAGCGCAGTATTTATTCACGAATAAGAAGCTTAAGAACGCTGCGTTGGTAGTTAGTCGTTATGCTTACATTGTTGTCGCAGGAACCGAAGAGGGATACGACAGACGATTCATGTACGTCGACGCAAGTGACCTAGACAACAACATGACGACTGTTCCGGCTGGTGCTGAGTTGACCACGCTTTTAGGACAGATGACAATTAGAGGAGAAGAGGCTCTAAGGGGTCAAACGACCATCGTCCTTACTCAATCCAATCTCTCAGACATCAGAAAGTACCGATATCGTGTCGATTTCAACGTTGGCGACACAGTAAGGCTAGTTGGTAACTTCGGCGAAATCGCAAACATGCGGATTACTGAATATACCGAAATTGAAGACGAAACTGGCGAAAGTAGCCATCCGACACTATCACTTCCAGGAGTGTGACATGAGTACTCAAGATCCAGTGCCTGTTGAGCCTGATCCGGACGCAGAGTTCGATCTGAAGAAGTATCTGCCCCAGAAGTGGTACGATCTCCTCAAGGGGATGTCGTCAATCGTCCTTCCAGCCGTTGCAACACTAGTTCTAGTGGTTGGGGCCCAGTGGGATTGGGCCGATAAGGATAAGATCGCTGGAACGGTCACTGCCGTCGCTGTCTTCTTAGGTCTGCTAGTCCGTAGTTCGGCCAGCCGCTTCAAGCAGGCTACGAACGTCGGCGATGTTGTCGTTTCAACGACGCCAGAGGGCAAGACGTTATATTCTATGGAGATCGGCGTCCCCTTTGAACAGATTGAGAAACTTGACACTATGACCTTCGGTGTAAAGCGATAATCGCAATAAAAACAACGCTTGTAATGAGAGCTACCGAAAGGAATTAAATGAGACTGTTCAAGAGGAACGAGTCGTCAGACCTGGACGGAGCCATCGACAAGCTGAAGCTTGAACTCGAGACGTATGGTCCTGGAGACCAGGAGTGGGACGACCACCTGACACAGTTGGAGAGATTGATCGATCTTCGCGGCAAAACAACGCCGTGTAGACGATTCAGTCGCGACACGCTGCTCATGGTGGGTGGAAACCTCCTGGGGATCCTGATCATCGTCGGGTACGAGCACACGCACGTGATGGTTTCGAAGGCGTCTGGCTTCATCATCCGACCGAAGGAGTCACACATCTGACCCGAAAGGGCTCGAAAGGCGTAGAGGCCGTGTAAGAACACACGGCTTCTATGCTTTTCTTAATTTTTTGCATTTTTCCAAGAAAACACCCTTCTACAAGGCCTTCTGAGCGATCAAATAAGGCTGATATGGGTGAATATAGCCGAACTAGGGGTATCGTCGCTTAGAAAGCAAATTAGAGGCCAATCAGGCAAAAAGGCCATTTCAGAGGCAAAAAAATCCCGGGGGAAGAGTTTGAAAAAGTAATTCGCAAGATTTACAACGCCTATAATGAGAACTAGCCTGAGGAGGCACTAATGAAGAAGCACTATGGACCGCTGAACTTCCTGTTCGACGTCATCATGACGATCGTGACATGTGGGTGGTGGTTGGTCTGGGTGTTCGTTCGCGAGATGCGGAAGAACTAGCTAGAACACAAGAGGGCGTGCAGCAATGCATTCCCTTTTCGCCCTCGCAGAAAATACAACGCTTATAGTGAGAGGTTTCCCCAGGCTGGGGAATAATGGACGAGGTCAACGATCCGCCTCTCATTTTTTCTTCGCAAGAAATACAACGCTTATAATGAGGAGGAAGTTGGAAAACTTCGGCGACACCCGTAAGGGAAACGGCCAACTCCTCATTTTTTCCTCGCAGAAAAAACAACGCCTATAATGAGAAGGCCTATGGCAGAGCCCAGTTACAAATCGAACTGGGGCGTCGATAATAGCGAGTAGATGATGCTACTACCTTCTCTTTCTTTTTCTTCGCAGGATAAACAACGCCTGTAATGAGAAACAACCCGAAAGGAATTAACATGACGTGGAAAGACAAGCTGAAGAGGCAGTGGAACGAGAACCCGCTGATGGTCATCGGAGTCGGCGCTTTCGCAGCAACAGCTGCATCGAAGCTGCTGGCCTCGGTGGTCGCGGCGCAGAACGCCCACTCCTGGAAGCTCGAGGTCAACCGAAGGATCGCCCAAGGGAAGTGATCAGAAGGGGCGTGCAGCAATGCATTCCCTTTTCTCGTAGAAAGGAGTACATAATGAACAAGATCAAAACCACTATTGGCGTCACCGCCCTAGTGGTATCAAGTGCTGCCTGTACACCGAAACAGGTTGCGGACTGGGTATCAAAAATGGCTGAAGCGGCCGCTACACCAGATCCAGCTGATGATATTGCTTTGACAGAGGAAATCAATGCTATTCCGCCAGAGCCTGACACACCGTGCTCAGAGTGGTATTGGCATGCACTCGAGGCTGGTTTCACGCATGAGGAATGGATGTACCCGCTGAGTGGCATTCTGTGGGATGAGTCAAGATGTGACCCGAATGCATACAATCAATCGGGTGCCACAGGACTCGCTCAGGTGATGCCTATGTGGGTTCGTCCTTGCGGTGGTGGAGATCTTCGAGATCCGATGTTCAACCTAAGATGTTCTAGACATGTTGTGGATGACTCTGGTTGGGATAACTGGAGCACCTGGAAAGGATAGTCATGGCTTTGGCAATTGCAATTACGGCTAGTAACGACGAGATCATCAGGGCCGTTAACGGTGGTGACCCGATTCATACGAATCCGAAGGGTCCCATTATGTTTCTTGTGATCGAGAAAGGTGAGAATACTCGAGTGATTAGTAATCATGATTTGAGGAAGATGGGCAGGATGATGCACGGTTTGACCCGGAAGGTTTATGTCGTCAAGTAGCTCGCAAGAAAAACAACGCTTATAATGAGAGGAAGGCAAGACACGACTGTGTAGGTGAAAAACCTACCTGCCTGGCGTGGGAGTAGAACCACAAAAGTACAGTTATCGCTGGACTGTACGCCCAAGCCTCTCATCTCTTTTACTCACTAGGAGGAATCATGGAAGCAGAACTTAAGGTCACGTTCGGCAAGGCCTGGTACAGATTGGTGGTAGTGTCCGCAACTGTCGGCGTAGTCGCCGCCATGGGCACTTACGTTACCGGCAGAGAGATGTTCAAGGCCGGGTTCCGGCAGACGGAGCTCGTCGTTAAGGATTGAGCAATCTCTTTTACTCACACCGAAGGAGGTGTTCTAATGGGTGATTGCTGCTGTAGCCACAAGCCACACTACGGCTTCTTCAAGTTTTGTGGTGACGTCATCATGACCTGCCTGACCGCCGGGTTCTGGTTGATCTGGATCTTTATTCGAGAGATGAGGAAGCGTTGAGAATCATCAATGATATTAGGTCCAATCTCAAGGGAAACTCACCCACGTACTTGGCAGGTGCGGGTTGCGTGGGAGTACTGACAACCGCATATCTAACCGCAAGAGCTTCCTTCAAAGCCGGAAACAGAATCGGCTACGAGGAATCACATAACTGGGACAATCGCACTACGAAGGAGCGTATTAGATATTATGTCCCCAAAGTCTGGAAGCTCTACATTCCTGCGGGAGTGTCTGGCGTCCTTACAGTCGGATGCATCCTTGGAGCCAACCGTCTCGGATCTAGACGTATCATCGCTGGCCAAGTTCTTCTTGCAGCCTCAGAACGCGCATATTCTGCGTATCGAGGTGAAGTCATTGAGGAGTACGGTGAGCGTAAGGATGTCGCCATTCGAGATAAGGTTGCAGAGAAAGTCGTAGACGTTCGTCCCCCACCCGAGGTGATGATCGCAGGTACAGGAGATGTGACCTGCTGTGAAATCTTCACGGGTCGATACTTTTCCTGCACAATGGAGAAGCTGAAGCGTGCACAGAATGATCTGAACGCTAAGTTGCTTCGTGACGATTACTGCACGCTTGACGAGTTCTACTGGATATTGGGCCTTGAGTACACGCAGACATCCAGCGAAATGGGATGGCGATCAGACCGACTCATGGAACTAGAGTTCACAACTACCATCCATAAGCAGAAGCCAGTTCTGGTCTTCGGTTACAATTACGTGAGGCAGCTGTAATCGCAGAATAAACAACTCATATAATGAGGAACAACCGAAAGGAATGAAATGGACGAAGACCTGAGCACACTTGTTGCTGCAGAGGTGAAGGATCAGTTGAAGCGTCGATCCAACGCGAACGTCTTCGGCACAATTGCCGGAGCCATCGTGGCGGGTTTCGCTGCAGCTACCTACACCGCTGTCGCAGTGAAGATCAGAGATCGTCGAGTCATCGACTCGGAGTGACCAACCAGAGAGGGAGTACAGCAATGTATTCCCTTTTGTCTTTCGAAAGGACACCCAATGTTTAAGAAGCCAATCACCTATCAAGACTTCGATGGACGTACGGTCACCGAAGACTTCTACTTCAATCTGACCAAAACCGAGCTGTTAATCCTTGAGTCACAGACTCCTGGCGGACTAGCAGCTTCACTCGAGCGAATCGGCAAGAGCAACGATTTCAATCTGATCGTTAGCGAGTTCGTGAGAATCGTACTTGCGACGTATGGCGTCCGTTCTGAGGATGGAAAGCGGTTCATCAAGGACGAGCAGGTTGTCAAAGAGTTCAAGCAGACGAACGCGTGGGACGAGTTGTTCTGGGAATTGGCCACAAAGGCCGATGCTGCTGCCGAATTCATTAACGGAGTATTCCCGAAGGACATGGACAGGCTTCTCAGTACGGTCACTGTTGAGCAATTGGCAGCGCAAGCCCCGGCGCAAGACCCGTTGTTTAAGGCGCCAGAAACGTTTCCTTCCCCAACATCTTACAACCCTCCGCCAGCGTAAGGAGCTGACATGGATTATACAGGTAATTCTGACAAAAGTAAGGAACCAGTACCAGAAAAGAAGAAGTTCGAGAAGGTGGTTACTGGCGAAGTCGTCGACAAAGAGATCGGCCTTGGGCGTAAGTTCAAGAACGTGTTCTTCGGAGGGGATGCCAAGCAATCAGCTCGTTATGTTGCTGGTGATGTTCTTCTTCCAGCGCTTCGCAATCTGATCGTCGACATGGCAACCATGGGCATTGAGCGACTTGTGTATGGCGAAGGATCTCGTCGGCGTGGCCGATCGATTCCTACGACGTCACGAGTCCAGTACAATGCCTATAGTGGCATGGTTGAGCCTCGACAGCTTGGACGGGTGAATCTGCCTGGCCAGCCTCCAAGGATCACAGCAAGAGCTCAGGAGCGAGATCTGATCTTGGAGCGACGTGAGGACGCAGAGGCTGTCCTCGAGCAACTGACCATCATCATTGATCAGTACGAAGTGGCATCTGTCAGCGACCTCAACGAGTTGCTGGGCAGGCCAAGTTCACACATTGACCAGAAGTGGGGGTGGACCTCACTCGGGCATGTATCAATCAGACAAGTTCGAGAGGGTTACCATCTCGATCTTCCACAACCAGAGGAGATCTAATGAAGTTCATCCCACAAGGAGTTACACGAAGTGTCGGTCGTACCGTCCTTCAAACCAAGGCAAACTCGCCGCATATATTCTTTGCCCTCGGTATCGCTGGGGTTGTGACGAGTGGTGTGCTGGCATGTCGTGCAACGTTGAAGCTGCGTGAGACCCTCGATGCCATCGAGGCTGATGTAGATGCTTCAGAAGAGTTGAAGGACCCAAAAGACAAGGCGTACGTGTACGTTCGAGCTGGGTTGCAGTTGGGCAAGTTGTACGGCCCGTCGATTATCGTCGGAGCGGTTTCGATTGCTGCGCTGAGCGGCTCGCATATTCAGTTGACCCGTCGCAACACGGCGCTTATGGCTGCTTATGCAACCCTGCAGAAAGCGTTCGAAGAGTACCGTACCCGGGTGGAGGAGCAACTAGGGAGTGAGAAAGAGCAAGAGCTCTATCTAGGGGCTAAGGACGAAGGCAAGGGTAAGACGAAGTCAGTTGTGCCAGGAAACTGGTCTCCGTACGCTCGGTTCTTCGACGAGGCATGTGCTGAGTGGAAAAGAGATCCGGAGCTGAATCGTTTGTATATTCAGTGCCAGCAGAACTACCTTACCCAGCTGTTGCTCACTCGTGGGCACGTGTTCTTGAATGAGGCGTATGATGCGTTGGGGCTCGACCGAACGAGAGAAGGATCCGTCGTTGGATGGGTCTATCCTTCAGAGACTGGCGACAACTACATTTCGTTTGGTATGCACCGCCTTCAAAACGCCAACTTCCTGGACGGAACAGAGCCCAACATCCTGCTCGACTTCAATGTCGACGGAGTCATCTACAACCTCATCTGAAAGGGGTAGCAATGGAAATCAACAGAGAAGTGCTGCGCCATGGGGCTGTTGTAGCTCGATATGGAAGCGTGGCTCTGGCTGGCATCGCGATTGGTTTTGGAGTTTCCCATTACCGGTTGAAGAAGGAGATGGCAGAATCGCAGACAAGACAGACGAGGTTGCAGATACAGATCAAGGGGATGCAGACACAGGTCAAGGAGCTCGGGGATATCCTGAAGAAGAGGACTGAAGCTCTTAACACTCTCAGTGAGGCTATAGATGCTGCTTCTGCTGATAAGATGCCGCTGGATGAGCCTGAGAAACCAGAACTCCTCGAACTTCTTGATTCGTATAGAATACCGGAAATACCAGCGAGAGTGGTCAGCATCTTCCCAGAGGAAAAGCCCAAACCATGGGATCAAGAAAAGGAGAATGCAGATCGTGAACGTTATCAGGGACGACCGTACGTCATCAGCGTCGAAGAGTTCCAAGCGAATGAGCTGGACCTCCCACAGCAGACGGTTACGTTCTATGAGGGAGACCGGGTTCTCGTCGATTACGAAGATGTCCCTATTTACAACTATCCAAATGTGGTTGGGGAGCTTCTATTCGGTCACGGATCCGGGGACCCAAACATCGTCTACGTCCGAAATCCACGTGGTAAGGTAGAGTACGAGGTCCTTCGGGATCACGGACACTACGCATCCGAAGTTCTCGGGCACGAAATTGAGCATGAGCACGAGGAATCGGATCTGAAGCATGGTGACATCCGCAGGTTCCGAAGGGACGACTGATGCCGCCGGTCGAGGCAGACTACCTCGGCTGGCTCTATACGAAGGTGGCACTCAATGGACGCTCGACCCTCACTACGAAGCACTGTAACCTGATGCGGGTTCTCCATACGACTGAGTTCGTATGGACGCTCAGTGGGGATGACAACAGAGCGGAAGACGGTCGGGACCTCCGCAGGGAATTCCAACTCCTTACGGGGGTCTCCGACTGGACTATCGAAGAGTGTTCTGTCTTGGAGATGTTCGTGGCTCTTTCTTTGCGAGCTCAGTTTCAAACGGATGTTCCAGCCGAAGAATGGTTCTGGGAGTTCATGGAGAATCTGGGTCTCAAGGATTTCAATGATGGTGCATATCCCGGAGATGATACCGTTGAAGAGATTCTTGATGTATTTGTGTGGAGAAGGTATGACCCAGATGGGTACGGTGGCGCATTTCCAATTCGACATCCAGAACGTGATCAAAGAGACGTGGAGGTCTGGTACCAATTCTGGGATTACCTGAAGGACCAAGATCGAATACTGTGAAAGGAGGCCTGCATGGATTTCTATAAGATCAGAACAAGAGATAAGAAAGGACTTCCACAGGCATATCCTGACTGGGTGGTCGATCAATTCGAGGATCTGATGGTGCGTGGAGGGGCGTTCTATGCGATGTGGAATGAGGGAACTGGGCTGTGGTCCAGGAACGAATTCGACGTGCAGAAGCATGTGGACGCTGAACTGCGTAAGTATTGCGCCGAGACGGATGGTCAAGGTCAGGCTATAGAACCAGCACTTACTAGAAATTTCGAAACTGGATCGTGGGAACGATTCAATCGATGGATTCGGAACCTCCCGTCTGAAGGCAACTACCATCCTTTGGATGAAAACATCACCTTCGCTAACACACCAGTCAAGAAGAAGGATTACATCAGCAAGCGTCTGCCTTACGTTCTCGAAGAGGGCAAGACAGATGCATGGGACGAGTTGTTGGGCGTTCTATATTCCGAGACAGAAAGGGACAAAATCGAATGGACGATTGGGGCGATAGTTTCTGGAGACAGCAAATGGATCCAGAAGTTCTTAGTATTCTATGGGCCGCCAGGTTCAGGGAAATCTACCGTGATTGGTATAATCGAGAAGTTGTTCGAGGGCTACGTGGCAACGTTCGAAGCAAAAGCTCTTACAGGCAACAACTCGACCTTCTCGCTCGAAGCCTTCGAGATGAATCCACTAGTAGCCATTCAGCACGATGGAGATCTTTCCCGTATTGAGGACAACACCAAGCTGAATACCCTCGTCAGTCACGAGACCATTCCCATCAACATGAAGTATCGATCAGCCTTCCCGATGCGTCCGAATGCATTCATCATCCTTGGCACCAACAAGCCAGTGAAGATCACGGATGCGAAGTCGGGCAACACGAGACGATTGATCGACGTGCATCCTACGGGTGCAAAGATCGAGCCAGCTAGGTATCACGTTCTGCTCGAGAACATCAAGTACGAGTTGGGTGCGATAGCTTACAAGTGTCTCCAGCGGTACAGGGAGATGGGTAAGTTCTACTACGAGGGTTATATTCCGACAAAGATGATGATGTTGACGGATCACTTTTACAACTTCATCGAGGCTCATTACGATATCTTCACGTCGGAGGAAGCCATTCAGCTGAAGAAGATCTGGGAATTGTACAAGGTGTATTGCGAAGAGTCTAACATTCTCAAGCGTATGCAATATCACGAGATGCGTGATGAGATCCAGAGCTACTTCGAGGAATTCAAGGATCGACATTACATCGGAGAGAAGGAGTACAGAAGTGTCTACATTGGATTCAAAGGACTACCCGTCAACACAGGTAGTAGTTTCGTTCCAGATTCGTCCTATACCGTTGCTCTTGACAGCGTGGGGCCTGATCGTCCTTCTTCAATCGACAGGAGTCTTGCCGAACAACCGGCGCAGCTTGCCAAGGCCAACGGGACACCCGGTCGTAAATGGAGCACAGTCACAACAAAACTAGCGGACATCGATACCTCGAAGCTGCATTACGTAAAGGTTCCAGAGAACCATATCGTGATCGACTTCGATTTGGTAGATGAGGACGGAGAGAAAGACCTCGAGCGGAATATCGAGGCGGCGTCTAAGCTCCCGCCAACATACACGGAGCTGAGCCAAAGTGGTAAGGGCTTACATCTGCACTATATTTATGCGGGAGATGTCCATGACCTCGACAACGTCCTAGACGTTGGGATTGAGATCAAGACGCTCCTTGGAGATTCTTCCCTTCGGAGGAAGCTAACGCTCTGCAATAATCTCGATGTGGCTACACTCACCGGAGGCCTTCCAACAAAGGAGAAGAAGGTGATCGAGAGCAAAAGTGTTCAGAGCGAACGAGGTTTGAGGGAGCTGATCGAGAGGAACTTGCGGAAGGATATTCACCCAGGCACAAAGCCTTCGGTGGACTTCATCCATACAATCCTCGAGGAAGCATACGAGTCAGGTCTGAAATACGACGTGACAGATATGCGTCCTGTGATCACAGCGTTCGCTCTCAAGAGCACCAACCATTCCTCCGACTGCTTGAAGATCGTGCAACGGATGAAGTTCGCAAGTGAATCCACAATGCCTGCGCCGGATGAGAATGACAAGCCAATCGTCTTCTTCGACATCGAGGTTTACCCAAATCTCTTCGTGCTGTGCTGGAAGATCCGTGGAGCAGATCAAGTAGTCCGAATGATCAATCCGACAGCGGAGGAGATCGAACCTCTCCTTGCGCATAAGCTGGTTGGCTTCAACAACCGTCGGTATGACAACCATATTCTGTACGCTCGATACATGGGGTATTCCTTGGAGGATCTCTACGAGCTGAGCCAGAAGTTGATCTACGGGAGAAACAACGAGGGTCTGTTCGGTGCAGCTTACGATCTGTCTTGGACGGATATTTTCGACTTTAGCTCCAAGAAGCAAGGGCTGAAGAAGTTCGAGATTGACCTGGGCATCCATCACATGGAGCTCGATCTTCCTTGGGACCAGCCTGTCGAAGAGGGTCAATGGGACAAGGTGGTGGACTACTGTGTCAACGACGTTATGGCCACAGAGGCGACGTTTGAGGCTCGGTACCAGGACTACGTAGCACGTCAGATTCTAGCTGATCTGTCAGGCCTCACTGTCAATCACACAACACAGCAGCATACTGCTCGGATCATATTCGGGCAGGATAAGCATCCACAGAAGAAGTTCGTGTACACGGACCTGAGTGAGATGTTCCCAGGTTATTCGTTCAGTGGAAAGGAGAGTACTTATCGTGGAGAAAACCCCAGCGAAGGCGGTTACGTTTACTCGGAGCCAGGTTACTATGAACGAGTTGCCGTGTTGGACGTGGCCAGTATGCATCCGACGAGTATCGTGGCTCTCAACCTCTTCGGATCCTACACAGGACGATTCGAAGAACTCCTCCGAGCGCGTTTGGCAATTAAGCGTAAGGACTTCGAAGAAGCCGCTAAGCTACTTGATGGTCGAATCGCAAAGTATCTTGGTGGTACTGATGACGATGCAGAAGATCTTGCGTATGCACTTAAGATTGTAGTCAACATCGTCTACGGACTCACAAGCGCAAGCTTCGAGAACGCATTCCGAGACAACCGGAACAAGGACAACATCGTAGCCAAGCGTGGTGCGTTGTTCATGATCAACCTCAAGCACGAGGTGCAAGATCGTGGGTTCACAGTTGTCCACATCAAGACGGATTCCATAAAGATTCCGGACGCAACGCCAGAGATCATCGACTTCATCACTAACTACGGAAAGGAATACGGGTATACCTTCGAGCATGAGACGACTTACGATCGTTTCTGTCTCGTTAACGATGCTGTGTATATTGCTCGTGAGTTGAATGTCGATTACGAAAACGACCCAGACAATGTCTGGAAGTGGAAGTGGACGGCAGTTGGGGCTCAATTCGCCCATCCGTACGTCTACAAGCAGCTCTTCAGCAAGGAGGCAATCGAATTCGACGACTTGTGCGAGACCAAGAGCGTTACGCAGGGCGTGATGTACCTAAAGTTCGGAGACAATCTTCGACACGTCGGAAGGACCGGGCGCTTTATGCCGGTTCGGTACGACGGCGGAGAGCTATTGAGAATAAAGGAGGACAAGCAGTACGCAGTCACTGGCACAAAGGGTTATCAATGGATCGAGGCTGAGCGAGCTCACTACAGAGATGGTGTGGATGAGTTGGTCACGGACATGGACTACTTCCAGCGACTCGAGGATGAAGCAATTAAGGCAATCGAACAATTCGTTCCTTATGAAGGGTTGGTAAATGACTGTAGTTAAAACACTGGGTGTAATCGATGTTGCAAAAATCGCCGACAAAGTGAATTATCGAAGAACAGTGTTTGGCGAAGATCTGACAATGGCTCTTGGTGTTGTACTGATGAATTATGGCGATGAGTATGTCAGAGTTCAATGCGCAGTTGGGTGTGGGTGGACTGGATCAAAGGCAGAACTCACGCCAAGAGAGGGCATTCCATTGGGAGCTTGCGGCCATCCGTTATTTGAAGTATCCGAGGCACCACGTCTAGCATTAGTTCAGGAGGATTAATGGCTGAAGTACTCACATTTCAGGTTGATGACGCACAGATCATCTTCCGAAATTTCTCAGGTAAGGAGGATAAGTATAATCGTGAAGGGGATCGAAACTTCTCCGTTATTCTCGATGAAGAAGCCGCTCAGCGTATGCTTGCGGACGGATGGAATGTCAAATACCTGGCTGCACGTGAGGAGGGGGACGATGACACTCCGTATATCCAAGTGGCAGTTGGATACAAGAATCGACCTCCCAGGGTTGTACTCATCTCTTCTGCGGGTCGAACGAATCTGGATGAAGACAACGTGGAGACTCTGGACTGGGTTTCTATCCGGAAGGCCGATCTCATTGCGAGAGCCTACCAGTGGGAAGTCAACGGCAAGGGGGGCATCAAAGCATACCTGCAAACAATGTTCGTCACCATAGAGGAAGACGAGCTCGAGCGTAGGTACGCGGTTAAGGAGGACTAATGTGGGCTCTAATTGCACGGAGTGAGATGTGCAGTAGGGCGGTAATACGTGAGCGTTGTGGCTGCGGGGAAAAGCGTATTGAACTTGGTCACAACCTCAGAGAGGGCGATGTGTTACACAGGATCGGGGTCCCCTGTTATAACATCGAGGAGCATCATGCGATCCCAAACTCAACTGAAAAGGATTGAAATGGAATTCACCACCTTTGTTCGCAAGCCATTTGAAGTGCTAGCGGTCGAAATCACGAAAGACAACATCGCTGAGGTAGCTAAGCTCGTCGGCGATCTGAAGGAGAAGGAGGATGGCACTCCGTTCATCCTCGTGGACAAGCGTCTGGTCCCGAACGTCTTCCGTGTCTTCCCAGGTTTCTGGATGACCAAGATGGGCGACAACATCCGCTGCTACTCGAAGAAGATCTTCACTGACCAGTTCGTCGAGAGCAACGAGGAGATCAAGCAGTGGGTGGACTGGATGAACGGCGTGGGTGACGAGCCAGAGGCAGCCGAGGAAGACGTAGCGTAAGGCTCGCAGAAAATACAACGCCTGTAATGAGGGAGAGATCGTGAGTCAGATTCGATTGATATGACAACGGTCTCTCCTCTCATTTTATCCAACGATCGAAAGGCGGGAGCCATGGGACGAATCAAGGAGTACATCAGTACTCACACCAAGAAGGAAGTCAAGGACGCTGTCAAGGCGGACGTCAAGAAGCACGTGGGGGAGCATAAGGTCGCATATTCGTGTGCTGCTACTGGAGTGGTGGTTGCGATCGTTACGGTACTTGTAATGAGAGGACGACCCTCTTTTTCCGTTTCGGTTGCGCCAGTGATTGCGCCGGTGTTCAACAACAACAACTCGAGCAGCGTGAATCTCGGCGGATACGCTCACAAGCTTGTCCAGTGTGATGAGACGAAAGAGATTTGGCCAACAGTGACGGATGCTGCTAAGGCGGCGGGTGTGGCAACATCAGTGATGTCTAGATGTCTGAATGGACACAAAGAACACATCTATGGAAACCATTACAAGATCATTGGTGTTGGGACCCTGGGCTAGCATCGCAGTAAAAACAACGCTTGTAATGGAGATTAACCAATTTAGAAGGAGGTGAAGTGAAAACTAAACTTGAGCAGATCAAGAACAAGATCAAGCATTATGGTCCAGCCGTATTTGCGGGAGCTTCAATCGCAACTGTGATCGCCGTCATCATCACCAGAAATGGAGATGAAGGATGGATGAATCTCATAATCGATGAGGAAGGCCTCAAGCAACTAGCTGAGGACAAGAACGCTACGATCCCGTTCCCAACCGCCAAGGTTCTGTTAACATCACGACCATTCACTGGAGAGGACATCTAGTCACCAAAGGGAGGGACCCCAACAAGGTCTCTCTCTTTCTCGTACAGGTCGCAAGAAATACAACGCTTGTAATGAGAGGATACATATGGAGACTGCCTTCGCAGACACCTGTATCGGAGACTGCCTTTGCAGACACCGGTACGTATCCTCTCATGTTTTTCTCGATCGAAAGGACTCGTAATGGTTAATCGGCAGAACTACCGCATCAACCCCAGATTTCGAGAGCAAGTCAAACGGGCTGTGGAGGCCAAAAGACGAGCTCTTAAGGAGTTGCAGGCGATGTACCCAGGAGTCTACAAGAGGCTCGTGGAGAAGCACTACGCGGACATCAATGAGGAGCGAGGACCTTTGCCCACCGTTGTGAACAGTCGCACGGGCAAAGAAGTTCGTCAATTCAATCAAGCCAACCGAAAGGCGGTGTAATGGCACAGATCCGAATCACCATCTCCAGAGACGGGTTCGAGACGAACAACCCCGCATACCGAATCGACTGCCAGCAGCACGGGCCGGTCGAGAAGGGCTACGGGAAGATCATCATCGAGAGGGCCAACACTCACAACTCTCTCGAGCACGCAGGCCGGGGTCTCGTCGAGGTTCCGGATGAGCTAATTCCACGAAAGGTTATCTAATGGCAGAAGGTCACAATCACGAAACGTTGAGTCGAATTGCTGCTGCAAGGTTGCACTTCGAGACTCGGGCGTCACGGCGCCCCAAGCAAGTGTGGAACGACATCGAGAAGATCTGGGAGAAGATCTAATGGCGCAAACACTCACACTCAACAGCGACAGCTCGATCATGATCACCACCTTCTGGGGCGGAGCAGAAAATGGTCGGAGCTACACCATCCATCTCTTCATCGGAGAGCTGGAGCTCGAGACGACCCTGAACGAGGAGCAGTTCTTCGAGATGGTCATCAACTACAACGATGACATCGAGGTCTCGAAGTTCGTCGCCAAGCCCGAGGCCGTCAACATGAAGTATCGGTCAGCGTCAACTCCATCCCTCTCATCCACGCTTCTGGACGAGGTCAAGAAGGTCGCCGGCCACGTTGACCCAGACCTCCAGGTGCTTCTAGATGAGGAAGAGGAGATTGCCGCCCAAAGGCCGCGGCAGTCACCTTGGACGTGGACGAACATGAGCGAGCGCGAGAGTCCCGTCTTCAAGGTTCCGGATGTACCGCCTTGGGGCAAGCCGACGAATCCTGTGGACGATGCTGTCCAGTTCGCTCGTCTCCTCTGCGCGATCAACGTTACGTCGTCACAGGCGTTGCGAAGCATCATCGTCGTTCAAAGGATCGCCACAGAGATGGGCATCGATGTCGGACAGGTGAACGCCATGTTCGACCACGCCACTGAGGTGTGGGGTCAGGCGAAGGACAGAGAGACTCGACTTAAGACCAACGAAGGGAACTGGTGAGAGTGTCTGCCGCTAGCGAGTATCGCCCGTCCGCCTGGGTGGATATATCGTTACCGTCTGGTCCTTCCCCCGAAGGATGTCAGGCCGGCAGAAGTCGTCTGAGCGACTTTAAATAGCCGTTAGGCTCAGAGCGGGTTGGGTCCAACACGAATAGTTTGCTGGAGTGTTTCGGGTGAAACATTGGGGTTGACACATTGGGCTCCTTCCAGGGAAGGCTCAAAGAGAATCCCACCCAACCGTCGACTGGGAAGGTACCCAGAAACTCATTGGCTACGCGCCGCTGATGGTGGAGGCTGAACAAAAAACCGCATTCGTATTCGGGTGCTAGTCAAAAGGCTAGTGACGGATCGAGACGTAGTGGTCAGGACCAGGCCGCGCATGCGTCAAGTGCCCAAAGGTCTAGCGGGCAGCGAATGGACAGTGTGGGGGGTTGGAGAAGGCAATGTCGCCCCAATAGTGGGTTGGCCGCTTTCTCCGCCCCTTACACTCAATCCCAAAAATTCCCCGGGAGGAAAAATCGCATGATCGGCATGGGAAACGAACAAGACGATGACGACGAAGAGGATATTGACAACGAACTCTTCTGGGGTTTGATGCTCATCGCTGCGGTTCTGCTCATTTCTTTAATTTTCGTTGTCGCATTCCTGTAATCAACCGAAAGGAATAATCATGGATGAATTCGCAGAGTGTTGGATGGTTCTTGTCTTTGTTGATGATGTACAAACGGGACCACCAAGCTTTTATACGAGGGATCAGTACGAGAAGTGGGATAAGTCTGTTCGTCGAACCGTCACTCCCGCGCCAAAGGTAAAGATCATCATTCGCAAATACGAGATGTCTGGCTTGATGATCGGGACACACGAAGGTTGGGAGGAGATCTAATGTCAGACGATAATAACCGTGGCGTATACGAAGAAGTCCATGGGGTCTATATTCCACCCATGATAGACAACAGAGGAGTTGAGTTAATGCCACAGCAGTTCGAAAACAACTCAGGGGCGGAACCCGATGTGGAAGAGTACGAAGAGCTGTCCAACGTCATCAGCCTCGAGGGCATCACCTTCCAGCGGGACACGTACCTAGATGAGGAGCTCTCGATTCTTCAGCCAAGACTTGTGGCCATGGGCTACAAGGTCGTCAAATGGCGGATGGGCGACAGTGATGCGTTCGGTCCTCTCACAAGAGTCTGCGTCTGCTGGGATGCAGCCGGAAAGTTCAGGAAGTTCGTCTATGGCTAACCTGCCCGAGACAATCTGGACGATCGAGACCCAGATTGATGGTGAGAGGCTCGGAGACATCGAGATTCACCTCATCGAGGAGGACTTCGTCAAGACGATGGACTTCATCGCAGAAGTCATTACTCGCGATCCACAACCGAACAGGAGATCCATCATCACCACATATTCCGTAACACCCGTTGGAATGGATACCATCGATGGCTGACAACTTCATAGAGATTAAAGACATGGAGGGATACATTCGATCCCGTCAAGAGAAGGGCATGACGATTGTCGAAATTCGCGACCATTTGATGAGCATCGGATGTGATCTCTACGCAGCTCAGGGTCTTCTCATGAAGTATTGGGGAGGAGAAGATGGATAATCCTAAGTGGGTTTCGACAGCAATCAAGATCGATCGAGAGCTCCTTGGTCGATTGAGGATGGCAGCAGACGAAAGATGTCTTGGCAGGAATCTCATGATCAACATGGCGATCGAGAGGTTCCTGAATTCCCTAATACCCATTGACCAACTAACCAAGAAAGAAGGTAATGATGAACAAGTTGAAGAAGTCCCTGCTCGTGGTGCCTTTGATCGGTACATTGATGGTGCTACTGGGATGCATCGAACAGCCACCTCCCCCACCCCCACCGCCGCCGATCCCGGTTTGCGTTGAGGAGTCCAGCGACCAGTCCCCGAAGGTCTTCGAGTACGCATGGACCTACCCGGATCCTGTGGAGTTCAAGGCCCCGTGTCGACCGGAGTTCCCTGAGACCCAGGTGGATCTCTGGATCAGCCTCGCTGCCGGCTACAACGTCGCTGAGACGCTCTGCAACAGCAAGTTCGGTCTGCCCAAGGGTCCGATCGCTCCTGGCGCAGTGTGGCTCATCTGCATGGATGTGAGACGATCCACGATCGGGTTGACGTAACATGGCTGAGCGTCGTGTTCTGACCGATCAAGAGCGTGGTCTGGTTCGTCGAGGGCTGTCTTCCTTGAAGATGAAGGTGAGCCCTGGCGACCCGGATTGGGAAGCGATCAACCGCTTGTGGGATGCCATCATAGCGGGAGAGGTCTAAGTCACAGAAAGGGGGTGGCATATGGACCGAGTGAGCCTAGGACTCATTGCGCAGGTTGTTACGGCAGTCTGCGCAGTCCTACTCACCATCAAGGTCTATTAGTATCGCGAAAGGACCTGAGCATAGTCTTTAAACTGCTCCAGATCGTCGGTACGCTAGAGATCTTGGGTAGCCCCTTGGGAAGCGGTGGTCCAGGAGAGCTCTACAGTCTGTGAGTGGGATCTTCCACTGTCAGGCCGTATCAGTTCGCAAGAAAAACAACGGTTATAATGGAACAACAACCAACCGAAAGGAATCGAAATGGACGAGGTCGAGAAGGTCAGCATCTGGGACAAGAAGCAGGCGGACATCACACTCGGCGACAGCATGAAGGTGGCAGTTGGCATCACCGTGGCATTCACGGTCCTGCCGGTCGTCATCTACGGTGCGTTCGCCGGAGCGGTGTCGCTGTGGGAGCGTCGCCAGACGCGGAAGGCCGAGAAGGCCCTCGAGCAGAACGACAACTGAGGGGAGCGAAGTTCCCAAGGGGGAGTACGGCAACGTATTCCCTTTTGTCTCGCAGGAAATACAACGTATATAATGAGGAGTAACTTCATGTCCCTAACAGGAAGAGAAGCTAACTTTCGTGAAAACGAGCTGTTATTCCTTTTTTGCCTCCTCGCAAGAAATACAACGTATATAATGAGAGACACACAATCGGAGAGGAGGTCATTCAGATGGACAAGAAAGACATGAAGACGACCGCCAACGAGTACGTGGAGCTGCAACGGCAGAGGCTGGAGCGGAGCAGGAATGCTCGGCGCTGGTTCTACCGGGGCATCTTCGCGACCCTGGCGGGGTTCTACGTGGTCGCACTCGTCAACAAGGACGACGACACCGAGACCGAAGAGGCGTGAACTCAAGGAGGGGCAGACAGCAATGTCTACCCTTCTCTTTTTGTCGCAGGATTTACAACGGTTATAATGAGAGATCGACAAAGGAGGACTAATGAGAATCAAGAACCAACTTGCGGCAATGTACAACACTGCCTACGAGAGGATTGACGTCACGACGTACGATGTGGTCCTGGAAGCACTATGTGTGGCCAGAGACCTCACCATCACGTCGCCGACGACACCGCCGCTCGAGGGGCACGTTCGATACCAGCTGCTAGCAATGGCAATTGACGACATCAGTCGGTCACGAGACGACTGACTCAAAGGGGCGGTAGCAGAAGCTACTTCCTCTTTCTTTTTGCATTTCATATACGGAGGTGAACTATGGTCGAACTGTACCAACACCAAGAGGAGGCTGTAGCTAGCCTTGACAACGGACGTATTCTGTACGGAGGGGTAGGAGCTGGTAAGTCGATAACGGCTCTGGCTTACTACATGGAGAAAGAATTCGGAAAGGACATCTATGTCATTACAACAGCTAAGAAGCGTGACAGTCTCGACTGGGACGGAGAGGCAGCAAGATTTGGCATCAGTACTGACCGATCTTGCACAAACGGTGGCAAACTTACAGTCGACTCGTGGCATAACGTCGGCCGATACGTTAACCATAAGGATTGCTTTTTCATCTTCGATGAACAAAGACTCGTGGGTAGTGGCGCTTGGGTAAAGAGTTTCCTGAAGATCGCTCGAGCTAATCGGTGGATCCTCCTCACCGCGACGCCTGGGGACGCATGGATCGACTATGCCCCCGTGTTCATTGCTAATGGTTGGTACAAGAATCTTCACGACTTCAAGATGCGACATGTCGTCTACCGACCATATGTGAAGTTCCCGTCTATTCTGAGGTATGTGGGCGAGGAAAGGCTCGAGGAGCTCCGGGGTGAGATTCTGGTAGAGATGCCGTATATGAGTCACATAGAGCGTATACATAATTGGCTCGACATGGGGTATGACGAAGTGTCGTGGAAGGTCATTACGAAGAAGCGCTGGAACCCCTACACAGACAAGCCGATACATGATGCTGCTGAGTTGTTCAGGCTCATGCGGAAGCTCGTGAACAGTGATCCGAGCCGTATCGAGATGTGCAGAAAGCTGTTAGAATGCCACGAGAGAATCGTGATATTCTACAACTTTGACTACGAGTTGGAGATTTTACGGACGCTTCGTGAGGTGGTTCCCACAGCAGAATGGAACGGGCATAGACATGAGGGCATTCCGGAGGGTAACAAATGGGCTTATCTGGTGCAATACCAATCCGGCAGTGAAGGGTGGAATTGTACGTCTACGGACGCGATGATCCTCTATTCTCTCACTTGTTCTTACAAAAACCACGTCCAAGCGCAAGGAAGATTAGACCGTTTGAACAGTAAATATACAAGCATCACATATTATCACTTTTTCACAAACGCCTTGATTGACGTCCGGATTCGGGCTGCGTTAGGGCAAAAACGGTCATTTAATGAGCGAGAATGGCGATTTGACGACTGGTGACGGGGCATTTGCGGGTGATTTGCCGTGTTGTTGACCTGGGGTTATATGTCTCTACCGTACACTTGGCATATATTTCTCTATAAAGTTTAGGGAAAATAACTTAGTATACGAATGTAGCGTATATAAAGTAAAAAATGTAGAAGTTTTTATCCCCCCCCCCTATTTCCGCCGGGTTGCCGGATAGAGGGGTATAAGCCCAGCTCAGGGGCTATGCGACAGTCCAACACTAAATGCCGGATTGAAAATTAAATGCCGGGTGAGGAGAAAACCATGATTGAAGAAGAAATTTGGGCTGAAATTCCCAATTTTCCCGATTACAGCGTCTCGAGCTTCGGTAGAGTCATGAACAATGACTTTAGAAAGGTGAAAGTTCTATCGGTAAACCCAGTTGGTGATTTGATAGTTGGTATGATGGGGCCTGGCCCGTCCGGGCGAACGAAGCAGTATTGTCGTTCGGTCAAGGTCTTGGTGGCTCGAGCATTTGTGGAAGGAGAGAGTGAGATCGATAACACACCGATTCTGCTAGATGGAAACAGAACTAATCTTCATTACACCAATATCGCTTGGAGACCTCGATGGTTGGCGATAGAGTACATGAAGCAATTCAACACTCCACAGAAGTGGTGGGATCATGGACCAATAGAAGATCGAGCCGGTAATAGATACGAGAGCATCATCATCGCATCAACGACAATTGGCTCAACGGCAAGGCGCATCATGTATTCCATTCGCGACGTTGATGGCTATCGAAGGGTCATCCCAGGTGGTGAAACGTTCCGATTTGTGAAGTAAACTAAACGTATACAACTCCGTAGAATAAACAACGTATGTAATGAGGAAGGAGATGTGTCATGCGTTTTCCACGGATATTGTTTTGTTTATTGCTTCTAGCGGGATGTTCTCGTCTTGACTATAACAACATTGGTCTTCACGAGAACGTTGTTACAGGTGGGCAAACTCAGATCGATCAAGGTCATGTGGTAGACGTAGACGGGCTTCCAGGAATCTGGTTAGCCGGTCACCACACAACTCATGGTGCTGTATTTAGAAATCTTGGGGCAGCTAAGATAGGCGACATAGTCTGTGTGTACGGGAAGTGCTACACAGTCTTTAACAGAATAGTTGTGCCTCAAAGCTACCTTGTAACTCATGAATTAGCACCTCTCGTTTTACAAACATCATGGTACGGAAGCGTACTATTGGTTCTAGCACGTTAAGGGAGTAGAGATGAAACTACGAGTAAATTTGGCTAAGGTGTTTATTGTTTGGTTGATGCTGATCGCTTTGATTCACGCATCATTCTCTGCGAGTCCAGCCTCGGCGCAAGTCGTTCCGCCTGGTCCGCCAGTTGTTGTCCCTCAGGACACGGTTCCTTGCAACCCGCTGGATGCGTGTACTCGTGGTGGAAACCCACCCGTTAACTTCGTCTGGGCTGACATTGTTCGCTTCTGTAATGGAGATGCAATTCCTACTCCTCCTGGTCAAACTACTTTCGGTTTGATCTATGGGAACGGAAGCTTGAGCGCTACCCCCGCGGTCTTCTCAGGTAGTGTGCTTAAGAATGGTGTTGAAATTCCGTCTAATCCGTTGACTACACTACTGCCTGGCGAACGTGATTCACGGTTTAGGCAAGCAGTCGTTAGCAACAATGACGTGTTCACCGTTCTTCTCACTGCGGTCGATCCAGCTGGCAACCAGATTGCTTTCGGTAATGGCGCTACTATCAAGCGGCTAGAGGCTAGTGGATCTTGCCCCGAGGCAGTTCCTACTCCTTCGACTCTTATTCCTCCTGCTCTAATTGCGCAACCTACCCCAGCTGTGGTTACTACAGTTCCAGAAGGGGAGTTTCCACCGACGCTATGACCGAAAACGATAAGCCTCGTCGCGGTGTAATTGAGATTCTAATATTGACTCTCACAGCGATGGTTGCTGTCTTTATCGTTTCCGCTACTGTAATCATTGTCGTGAGCGAATTGAAGGATCCAAAGATAGATACTTCAGTTATCACTAACCGGCTCTCCGATATAGTTACAGCTGTTCTTGTTGCGTTACTTGCCCTCATTGCAGGAAGAAGTGAGCCACGTGGCTAGAGAATCCGAATATCAAGCAGAAGTAATCGGTAAGATAAGGCATCTTTTACCAGATTGTATTATTCTAAAGAATGACCCATCATACATGCAAGGTGTGCCAGACCTTATCATTCTGTATAAAGATTGTTGGGCCATGTTGGAAATCAAGCGAAACGCTCGAGCACATCGTCAACCTAATCAGGATTATTACATTGAGTTGATGAATTCTATGTCGTTCGCAGCCTTCCTATGTCCTGAGAATGAACGGGAGGTCTTACATGATCTTCAACTCGCACTCCGATTTGCAGGGTAAACATGCCTTTCTCAGTCCGAGTGGTTATCATTGGTTGAATTACACCGACCAGAAACTAGAGGCTAGGTTCATATCTATGAGTGCTGCTCGACGGGGCAGCGATCTCCATGCTCTAGCACATGAAGCAATTCGTTTACAAGTTAAGTTGTCTCGGGCTAATCTTGCTTTATCTACTTATGTCAACGATGCTATTGGGTATAAGATGAATTGCGAACAACCGTTATATTTCTCACCCAACTGTTTCGGCACAGCCGATACCATCGCTTTCCGCCGAAGCAAATTGCGTATTCATGATTTGAAAACAGGCATCACAGCTTCATCCTTCAAGCAGTTGGAGGTTTATGCGGCTATATTCTGTCTTGAATACCAAGTTGATCCTTATGAAATCGAAATCGAACTACGTATGTACCAAGGTGATGATATTCGGGTCTCTATTCCAGTCCCCGATGTTATCGCGGACATTATGGACAAGATAGTTGAGTTCGATGCGAAGATTGAAGCCATGAGGGCTTCTGATAGATGGTAGGAGGTGAGCCGTGATCATAGACGTTCCCGAGGAGCTAGCGCACTACGGTATTCTACGTAAGTCAGGTAGATACCCTTGGGGATCTGGTGGAGACACAAACACCACCGAAAAGCGTAATAAGAAGTTCTTGGATTATGTTTCTGATCTTCGAAAGGAAGGCGTTCCGGACAAGACCATTGCTGAAGCTTTCGGGCTTAAGAGTTCTACTGAGCTTCGAGCTCTATATTCGATTGTTAGAGAAGAGCATAAGCAAGCTCAGAGAAACATGGCCTGGCGCCTCAAGGAAAAGGGGATGTCAGGTGTAGAGGCTGCGAAGAGAATGGGTGTGCCTGAGGCCACCTACAGAACACTCATCGCTCCTGGAGCTGGTGATAAGAAGGATAATCTTCAACGTATCTCTGACATGCTGCAAGAAGAGGTCGACACTCGTGGCATGATCGACGTTGGCTCAGGTGTTGAGAACTATGTTGGTATTTCAGCAACGAAATTGGCCACTGCTGTTGCGGTCCTTAAGGCAAAAGGCTATACCGTCGAGACCATACCGGTTCGACAGCTGGGAACCGGTAAGGACACTCGTACTAAGGTATTGGCTCCGCCAGGAACTACATGGGGTGAAATCGTCAAGAATAGAGCTAATATTCAGTTTATCGGACAATATTCTGGCGATGGTGGCCGTACTTTTGGTAGATTTCATGATCCAATCGCTGTTGACCCAAAGCGGATTCATATTGTGTATGGGAAAGAAGGCGGCAAAGCTGATGGCATGATTTATGTTCGTCCTGGCGTTCCTGATGTCTCTCTTGGAGGTAATCAGTTCGCTCAAGTTCGAATCAAGGTTGGTAAGGATCATTATTTGAAAGGCATGGCTGCATATCGTACCGATCTTCCCGATGGTGCCGATTTAGTGTTTAATACACCTAAGTCCGATACTGGTAATAAACTTGATGCCATGAAGCCCCTTAAAGATGATCCGATGCTACCTTTCGGATCCTTAGTGCGACAAGTTCTCGATAAGCCAGATACTCCCGATGAAAGAGTCACTTCGGCGATGAACATCGTCAACGACACAAGTGACTGGGAAAAGTGGTCTCGTAGTTTGTCATCTCAGATGTTGTCGAAGCAAAGCCCAACTCTTGCTAAGCAGCAATTGGCGATGACTTATGAAGCTCGTCAAACGAGATTTAATGAGATCATGTCCCTTACCAATCCCACAGTTCGCAAGAAGCTTCTCGAAGAGTTTGCTGAAAGTGTGGACAGTGCATCCGTTCACCTCAAGGCGGCTGCACTTCCAGGCCAAGCAACGCATGTTATTTTGCCTCTTTCGACAATTAAGTCAACGGAAATCTATGCTCCTAACTATCCGAATGGAACTCGTGTAGTTCTAGTTCGCCATCCACATGGTGGAACGTTTGAGATTCCAGACTTAGTTGTTAACAACAGAAACAGAGAAGCGCAAAGACTTCTTGGTGATGCTAAGACTGCGGTTGGTTTTCATCATACCGTAGCACAAAGACTATCTGGTGCAGATTTTGATGGTGATACGGTTCTTGTTATTCCTGATAATAATAGAAGGATCATAACTACCCCAGCACTAGATGGTTTGAAAGACTTCGACCCTGTTGCTGCATATCCTCCATACCCTGGAATGAAGCCAATTAAGAACATGCAAACTGAGATGGGTATGATTTCTAACCTCATCACAGACATGACGATTGGAGGCGCTCCGAACTCGGAGAAAGCCGCAGCTATTCGTCATTCCATGGTGATCATCGACTCTGAGAAGAAGAACCTGGATTATAGACAATCCTATACCGACAATGGTATTAGGGCGCTTAAAGATAAGTATCAAAGAAAGCCGGGTTCTACAGGCAGAGGCGCAGCAACTTTGATTTCAAGAGCTAAATCAAGAGTAGATATTCCTGAAATCGAACCTCGTAGACCATCAAAGGGTGGCCCTGTAGACCTTGCTACTGGCGCTAAGGTGTTTGAGGAGACTGGAAGAAGGACCCCTTCTGGTAACCCAAGGATGACCCAGACCACTAAGTTGGCTATTGCAACTGATGCAAGAACTCTTTCTTCTGGCACTAGGATGGAAGAGATCTATGCTGCACATAGTAATCAATTGAAGGAGCTTGCTAATAGGGCCCGTCTAGAGATGGTTAGAACCCCCCGTGCTACTTACAATAGCTCGGCCGCTACAGCATACAAGCCTGAGGTTGCTGAATTAAACGCCGCCCTAGACCTTGCTATTAGAAACCGTCCCCTAGAACGCCAAGCACAACTCATTGCTGGTGCTAAGGTTAAGGCTAGGCTTGACTACAATCCAGACATGGATAAGGAAACAAGGAAGAAGGTAGAATCCCAGGCCCTTAATGATGCACGCCGTACCACTGGTGCTAGTAAGACCGACATTAAGGTCACACCCCAACAATGGGAAGCTATTCAAGCAGGGGCCATTAGTGATAGTAAACTAACCGAGATCCTTAGACATGCTGATATGGATGTAGTGAATGGCTTAGCTACACCCAAGAGTAAGAAGCTAATGACTAGTGCTAAGACAGCACGTGCTACTCGTATGCTTGAGCAAGGATACACAAGAGAAGAAGTAGCTAATCAATTAGGTGTGTCACTTAGTACACTAGATGATGCAACGAACTAAGAAAGGAGAATCATGGTTAGGAAGGTAGCACTAACAACAGTTGATAATCCCCACGATCCTATTGATGACTTCCCTGCCTGGTTCGCTTATGACATCGCGTCTGGTTATAACACCACGTCCTTTCTTGGTCGTATCATTGTAACTTCTGATGAATTGTCAGATTCTGACCAGGAACAAGCGATTGAATTGGCTATAGATGAGATAGTTCGTGAGAATGTTTCTGGTGTTCACCGAAAAATCGTAAGAGAAGTAGAAGAATCAGAATTAGTTTAAGACTTGGGGATTAAATCGAAGTAGGGGGGGAGGGGTCTCGCAGTTCATACCCCCCACCTGCATCGCCCGGCTCCCCAAAAATGCCCCGGGGGGACAAATCCTAGAAACAATTCCGACCGCAATCAGAAAAGAGGTCTGTGATGCCCACCAGCGATGATGGCAACATCCTTCATGAGCAAGATGTAGAGGATTCTGTCCTTGAAGAGCTCGAGAAGGATGGTCAAGTTGGCCATACCAACGAAGCTATTGCAAACGCAAACGGAAGTCATGCGCTAAACGCGGTGTTTAGTGACACCGAAGTCGAGGGAGCGCTTAACGATCTTGCCGGTACCATCAACGACATTCTTGCCGCTCTTCGTATTAATGGTATTGTAGCCCCTTCTTCCTAACACAGTCAACGTTCAGCAACGAGAGGAGGTATCTCATGGCGAATGAGCTTGTAATCCACAAAAGCAGGACGAACGTGATCACAGTGAACCTCGGTATTGATGTTACTGGGGAGACGCTTACGAGCGAGATCCGTACTCAGCCGGAGGTGGATGCTCCTCTCGTTGCTACGTTTGTGGTAGCCGTGATTGATGCGGACACTGGTGAGTTAACACTGACGCTTGACAACACCGCCGCAGGAAGTGTAACTGTAGACTTCGGATACATGGACATCAAACGGATATCAGGCGGGGAGCCTCTATCCGTGTTCGATCGTCCATTGGAGGTCAGGTTCCGAGGAGTAGTGACGGAATGAGCGATGATGTCGTTGTACAACTTAAGACTCAAAGGATCATTGTCGAGCCTACGTCCCGTACTGTCTCGGTGGTCTCGTCAGGCCCACAAGGTCCTGCTGGACCTGCGGGTGACTCTGTTCCAGCGGGTGGTACGACAGGTCAAGTTCTTACTAAGGATTCTGTCTCGGATGGCGACGTTAGTTGGCAAACACCTGCTCCGCCAGGCGAAGCCACGAACGGGCTCCCCAATGGTGGGCTCACAGGCCAATTACTCGCCAAAGTCACGGGTACCGACTATGATGCGGACTGGATATCGCCCACATCCGCAGTCGTTCCCCCGGGTGGTACCACCGACCAGGTACTGAAAAAGGTAGATGGGACTGATTATAACACTGCCTGGACCACTCCAGTTGACACGAATACGCTTGGTCCTGACGGAGATAAGGGTGATATCACCGTCGGTGGTACTGGTACAACGTTAGTTATTGATGCCGATTCTGTGCTCACAGGCAAGATTGCCGACGATCAGGTCACCAATGCCAAGCTTGCTAATGTAGCCACAGCGACTTTCAAGGGTCGGAACACAGCTGGCACAGGCGATCCTGAGGACATGTCAGCCACAGTAGCTACCGCGCTCCTCAATGCGTTCACCAGCTCCCTCAAGGGCCTTGCCCCGGCTTCAGGTGGTGGCACAACTACCTACCTTAGAGCCGACGGCACATGGGTTGCGCCTTCGGCAGTCATTGCCGATGGAGACAAGGGTGACATCGTCGTCTCGAGCACCGGTACTGTCTGGACCATCGACAACGATGTGGTCACTCTGGCCAAGATGCTGAACATTGCTACGGCTAGAATCCTTGGCCGCATCACTGGTGGTACTGGAGACATTGAGGAGCTGACAGGTACTCAGCTGACCACTCTGTTGGATGCGTTCACCACCTCCCTCAAGGGACTCGTCCCGGCTTCTGGTGGTGGCTCAGCCAACTACCTCAGAGCTGATGGCACCTGGGCAGCACCTGTTGGGACTGGTAGCTTCGGTCCACTTGTCTTCACGGTGCCTGGCGCCCTCACTGTCGCTGCTGGAGTGAAGCGGTTGTACGTCGGCAAGGCGTTGACAGTGGCTAACATAACAGCTGGAGTGAACACGGCACCTACCGGTGCAAGCATCTTGGTTGACGTGAACAAGAACGGAACCACGATGTTCACGACTCAAGGTAACCGTCCAACGATTGCTGCTTCGGGTTTCAGTGATGCAGCTTCTGTCCCCGACGTTACAAGCCTTGCGGCTGGTGACTACATCACGATTGATGTTGACCAGATAGGAAGCACGATCGCTGGCTCGAATCTCGTCGTCTCGATCGAGCTCGTCTAATGCCTGTCGGTAGTACGCTGATCGCATCGGCCTGGGATAATACAGACAAGACCAGTGGTCAGGTCTTCGTCACGCCCACGATTACTCCGGCTAATGGGAACATTATCACTGTTGATACTTTTCTGTCCGCAACAACCGATGTTGGCGTGCCAGTGGTATCGGGGCTTGGGTTGACGTGGGTTCCGATCCTAACCGACTTAGATGGTGGACGTGCTGCTGGTGCGTACTGGGCTCTTGTCAGCGGTTCTCCTTCAGGTGGGATTACCATCGACTCGGACCATACGTTAGATCGAGCCTTCACTGGCTGTGGCTATTTCGTACGTGAGAACACCAATGTCGATACCACATCGCCAATCTTCCAGTCTGGATTGGCTGGTGGAGATGGCTCGACTTCGACTACACCAACTGTGACGTTGGCTAGTGATCCATCTGGGAGAACTAATAACCGAGTACTTATGGCAGTTCAGCATCGACTGAATGGAGCCACAACTCCACGAGCAAACTGGGTTGAGCCTACTAATGGAAGCATTCTAGCTGATGTTCAAGGCAGTGGTCCTAACTCTGGCTTCGAATGTCAGTGGCGTAACGATGGTGTTAACGAAGCTGTCGCTTCAGCTACTATCGGTTCAGCTCGTTACATTATCTGGGCTTATGAGTTGGCTTTCGCTGGATCAGCACCAGCAGAAGAGTCTTACTGGGGCATATTGGCATGACTAGAAAGGAACGAACGTGAGTGATTTCACTGACGAAGATGCAAGAGAAGTGCCAGACGGCACAGGAGAAGCTCCACATCCCATGGGGCCTCATGGTGATCCTGATTACCGTGATAACGATCCTCTTGTGGGAGATGTTGTACTGGAGCCTGATGAAGTAATGGATGATCGTGACTGAAACCCTGTATCCAAGCGGTTATGGTCGCGCACTTCGGTCAATGGGAGAGATGAAGGCCCTTTATGAATCTTTGATGCACCCTGCTTATTCTCGTCGATTCTGGCCATGGATTGAGTCTCGTAATGGTGAAATGGGTGTTGGTGGTGGTTGGCGTCAGACGCCGAGTCCGATATCTGCTGCCTCTAGAGCTGGTAGGAGTTTCCATCAGTCGCAAAGGTTTGCATCGAATATTGTTGGTTACTGTGCAGTCGACCTTGTATGTAGGAATGGATCAAACGTTCACCGTGCCCCGAGTTGGGCCGAAGTTCCTCGTCAGGGAACTGGACATCCGGACATTGCTCGTTATGGTCTGCACTGCAATGTCGATGGTGAGCCTTGGCACATTCAACCGATTGAGGTGGATGGGTTTGAGACTTGGGAGAATACTGGTCGTAAGGATCCTCGAAACGATTATCCACTTCCGGGCACTACTCCTCCGCCAGGATGGCCACCGGTAGACTTCGCCAATGGACAGTGGGGTCTCTGGGCTTGGAACAAGAACAAGCCTATTCTCAATAATGGTGCTACAGGAGATACTGTCGTCTACCTTCAGAGTGTCATCGCCTACAAGGGTGGTGGCAACATCACAATCGATGGTAATTATGGTTGGGCAAGCGCCGCTCGAGTTCATGACCTTCAGAGATTCTTCGGTCTAGAGGTAACTTCTACGGTTGCCAAGCCGACTTGGGATGTCGTCGACTTCATGACTACCGTCTGACGATTGGAAGGAGGCCTAATGGCTGCTGCCAAGCGCAAAAGAACGCGTAGGACAGCAACTACCGAAGAGGGTAGGGAAGCACAACTGGTCTCCTTAGCCATCGATTTGGCAGAGAAACAAATGAC
>Ga0210380_10000110_pt1 | contig 45977 bp, 60 predicted proteins | sample PLM4_5_coexredo_FD_155476 | JGI IMG/M metagenome (GOLD analysis project Ga0210380, IMG submission 155476) | Groundwater sediment microbial communities from an aquifer in East River, Colorado, USA - PLM4_5_coex redo | ecosystem: Environmental > Terrestrial > Soil > Riparian zone | place: USA...
CCGACAGCAGGTAGCCGTAGGGCGTGTTGATCGGATCCTCGACGATCATCTGCAAGCTCAGGACGATGCCGGGCGGCGGCTGCGACGTGCAGTAGATGAAGCTCTGGCCGGCGGAGTTGAACCCGGTAGAAGGTCCGATGAAGCCCGACCACGCAAGGAAGAAGTCGTAGTAGAACATCGGCAGGTCTACAGACCCGTAGAGCGTGATCTCCTGCCCGTAGAACGGCGGATGCGGGCACGCCCAGACTTCGTAGTACGCGCCCGGCCATCCCTGTAGCCTGATCCACGGGAGCGGGTTGAACTGCACGATGGGGATAGTGCTTCGCTCCAGCGTGGCAAAGAGCGTGTTCTGTTGGCCTTGTGGCGGCGCTGGCGACGGTGGCGGTAGCGTAAGTTGCGCCTGTGCGATGGTGCACGCGAGCATCACCAGAAGGAAGCGGCTCATGCGGGCTCGATTCTCATACAGTCTTGGATGGCGTTAGCCGACCTGAGCGCCTGCTCCTTCTGGTTGACCATTGTCCTGCTGTCATTCCAATGGTCGCGGACCAAGGCGACGGCTTCGATCTTTGCCGCAAGCCAGCCCGCCTCGAAGCATCGTCGCTCGTGGGCGTCGAATCCTTCTGGGATCGTGGTCATTCTTCCCACTCCTCCATGAGCGCGAGCACGGCGTCGTCGTCTGGTGCCATAGCGCAAGCAAAGCGGGCGCAGTCCAGCAGGAGCTCGAGGTGTTCCAGCGTCACGTTGCGCTCGAACATCGCCTGATCGTCGGCGCATCGCTGGAGCATCTGGAGAACGGTTGTCCGTTCGCTCGGCAACTTGCCGCGTCCTGTGGCCTTCAGCATGGCGTGACTCCTCGCGACCTGTACGCCGCCTGCCGCTCGCGGTGGCATGTTCGGCAGTACCGCTGCTCGGGCGATAGGCGCGTCAGTTCGTGCCCACGCTTGCAGTGCGTTTGCCGTGCCCTATCGGCTGCTGGAGCAGTCGAACGCAGCACGTTCTCGCGGTGCGTTGTGGGCTCCACATGCCACGGATTCACGCACCGCGGGTTGTTGCATCGGTGGTCAAGGTCCATGCCGGCAGGGATCGGACCGCGCTGGTCCTCGTATGCGAACCGATGGGCGCAAGGGCGCACGCCGGGAGCAACGCGGAAAGAGCCGTATCCGTTGCGGTTGGCGGCACCGTTCCATCGCCAGCACTCATCCTTGGTGCCGATACTGGCGTAGCTCCAGAACGCGCCACGCCGCATCATCGGAGTCATCGTCATCTACCTACCCCACTGTTTCGCAAAGGCCCGGTACTCTTGCGGTGTTGGTTCTGCAAATCCGTCAGGATGGAGCGCGGTCACCAACGCATCCGAGTCGTCTGGGGAACGGCCTGCGCGGTTGCGATGTTTGTCTTTTTCCTCCATGCGCATCGCGCCTCCTGCCCCAGTGTTGTCGTACCGCAACTCGGTCAAGTCCTCGCGCAGCATCCGGTTCTCCGGCGTGTCAGGTACGCCGATCTCGCCGCGTCGGAACATCACGCGCATCGCGTCGTGGAGCTCGGCCTTCAGGTTGTAATGCAAGGTGTCGACGCCGAGGAGGTCACGCCAACCGCCGCAAGGCTTCGCTCCGAAGTTGACTCCCACCACGGGTCGGTTCTCCGTGCGATAGAGGTCCAGTATGCCAGCTCCGATGCCCACCATGTCGACGCGCTTACGCCTGTCGGGCACTCCGTGGGCCTTGCACAAGGCATCGAATCTGTCCCTGCTTTCTACTGTGTTGTCACTCCACCATGCATCGCGCTTTACAACTACGCGGTGCTCGTTCGTGATGATCGCGACGTTCTTGTCGCCGCCGCCCGGGTTGCGGGCAGGATCGAATCCGCCGCGCGGGGCCTCGCGGATGTTGGGAGCGAGCGCGCCCCACTTGTTCTTGGTGGCGAACCGCTCGCACTTGGTGATCAGCGAGTGCGGGATGAGCTGGCGTGATCCGCCCTCTGGGAACTCCCCGAACACGCGCGCGGTGACGTTGGGATCGTCCGCGCCCCAACGCTGGATCATGCGCCAGATCCACTTGCGGGATATTGCGCCCGGGATGTGGTTCTTGCCTGCTTCCGCCCACTCCTCTGTGAACTCCTTGGGGCGCTTGCCGATGTTCGGATGGTCGAACGCCGACAGCTTCAGCTTGTGCCAAGACGGATCGCGGAAGTGCTGCCAGATCGGGCCTTGCGCCGCGAGCGGGTTGTACAGCGCGATGAGGCGGGAGTCGGGATGCTGGAGGAGCGATTCGAGCGCGGTCCAGTATTCAAGATCCTCGACGCCAGAGGCCTCGTCCACGATGACGAACACGGGACCGCCGTGACCGCGGCGCCCCTGGATGCTGGTTGGGTTCTGCGGGTTGACGACGGCGCAGTCCCATCCGGTCATACGCTTGCCGTTGGCGTCGGTCATCACCCACTCGGCGTCGAGCAGCTTGCCGTCGATAGGGATGACGGACGACTCGTAGGCACGCACGACTTCCTGCCACAGCCCTGCGTAGACATTGTCGAAGCTCGGGCCTGTGAGGACAGTGCGCGAGTTGGGCGTCGTCGACATCATCTCGACGATCTGCCCGCCCATTGCGTAGCCCTTGCCGAGGGCGTTGCCTGAGCGGATTGCCACGCGGTCGTACTTGCGGATGAAGCGGGGTATCTCGCGCTGCTTCCGCCAGTATCGACGTCCCTGGACGACGCGGGAGAAGTACAGAGGATCGCCTGCGATGGCTTCGGTCAGTGAGGGCTCGTCGAGGACGGCTTCCATCTAATAGGTCAGCCTCGGAGACGAGTAGAGAAAAAGCGTCTCATAGTGCTTCCGACGCCACTGTTCCCGAGCAATGTCGGCAGGATGAGGGCAGCCGAGGTATGCGTCGATACCGGCTTCCCACTGATCGCGGCGAGCCCGCTCGCGCGCCTGCATGTCCTCCATCTCAGCCGTCCATCGATCCCATGCTTTGATGTTGTCGTTGCTCACGCCGGCATCATCTCCAGCATGGCGAGCAGCGGGCCGTCGTGGGCGTCGTCGTCCAGGTCAAGGCGCGAGGCTATCATGGCGAGGTCGGCGTCGTCCGGCTCGCCCTCGCCGACTGAGTCATACTTCATGGCTGTGAATCGCAACAATGATCCCAGGCGCCGGATGCGCCTCATCCTGGCTTCCGTCCCTTGCGCGCGCGCTCCGCCGCCATGATGGACTGGACGCTTTGCTTGGCGACCTGGCCGATGGCCTTCGCGTCGTCAGGCGACAACTTGCGCCCCCATCGCTTGTAGTTCTTGCGTTCCAGGTACCACGCCGAGGCTTTCCAGTCGGTCAGCATCGCGTCGACGATGACAGCCACAGCCCGTGCTTCCGCCGTGCATTCGGCAGCCTTTATTGCCGCTCGATACGCTGCAAACGGCTCCTCGCCCTTTTTCCCTCGCGTCATCCAAGAGCGATGGGTCGAAGCTCCAACCCCACACGCTTGCGCCGCTATCTCCGGGAAGTTGGCCCCCTTGACCAGATCGACGATCTTGGCGTGGACTTCCGGCGTCAGGTCCGTAGGTCTGCCCACTACTCACGCGCCGCCCCGTCGTCGGCTTGGTTCAGGTCGTCTGGATCCTCGCACGGATAGGAGTGCATCTCGCAGAGGGACATCGCCACGGCGTCGGTCAGGCGGGAAAAGCTACCGGCGCGTCCGGTGGCGAACAGCCGCCACGCCTTGCCGTGTTTGGCTGTGTCGGGGTAATCGAGGATGACGACGGCTACGGCGGTACCGCGCCGGCTCAGGGCGTTGATGAGGTCGGTCGAGGCGACGTAGTCCAGGTCAGCGGAGTCGGTCACTCGCCGTCCTCGTCTGTCTCGACGACCTCGAATCCGACGGCATTGGCGTTGCGCCTGGTCGTCGTGGCTTCTGAGCACGCCCGGAGCGCCTGAGCGCATGAGAGGACGGCGTTGGCGGCAGCCTGGACGGCTGACTGCGCGGCGGCAAGCGTGCGCTCGGATGCGGTCTGCCTGCTCACGTCACGACCGCTTCCGAGGGCTGGTCGACGGGATCAGGGCTGGCGACGACCGGCGCGGGCATGTCGGGCAGCGGCATCAGCTCCTGGACGATGCCTGAGGCGATCTGCCGCGCCTCGTCAGCGAGCATCTCGCCGGCGCGGACCAGCGGTGACCACTTCGGGCGGGCCTTGGCTTCCAGCTCCTCGCCGCGGATGTCATCGTCGCCGTCGCGGATGATCCGGCGCGTGTCGTTCATCTCCTTTTCCCACAGCGCCCGCGCCTGCTTCCGGTAGGGCTCGAAGGATTCAGGCTTGGTGATGACGGCGCGGAGGTAGTCGGTGGCGAGCTGTGAGCGGAACTGGTTGGTGGCTTCCGCCCAGGCGAGGATGGGATCTTTCGGGGTGGTCGCCGCCGGCGTTTCTGGTTGGGTTTCCATGTGTTGCCCTCAGTCTTGCCGGGTAGGCGACATCCGTAAAGCCCCGAGGAGAGGCATCCGTCAGCGGGGGCAAGGGTGGGCTCGGTTGGATAGGGAACACTCTATAACGAGCAAGTCGACATCCCGCCAGAGGAAGGGAGTCCGCACCACCAGCACTTCGCGCCTTCCACCTTGGGCTCGCGGCAGGTGCAGCTGGTAGGAGCAGGCCTGCCGCGCGCCGCCTCGTCCACGTCGTTCAATTCGATCATGCTGCCTCCATCGCCGCATTGAGAATGGCTACCGCCTCCTCCGCGCTCGTCACGAATCCCGCAACGCATCCCGAAACACGCATTGCGTCGATGGTGGCGATCTGGTCAAGCGTGCCGCCGTAACCACCACCGGGGGCTTTGATTTCGATTCCGATGCGGCGTCCGTCCTTTGTCCATCCGTCAACGTCAGGCATGCCCTTGGGACCTGAGCGGTAGTTGCCGCGCATCCTGCCTATGCTTTGTTTCCAAGCGCGGGCAACGAGCGGATGCCGTTGGACGGCGGCGAGAATGGCGGGCGTGACGTCGGCCTCGGTAGTGGTCATGCTGACTCCGTTGCTGTCAGTGCCCTTAGAGCATCGCGCATGTTCGACCACCACGCATCGCGCTCGTTCAGCGTGTCGGCTTTTATGTACGCCTCGAAGCGATCCGCGAGCGCGAGCAGCAGCGCCAGGTCGTTTGGTCGCAGCATCGCCTGCTTTTCAGACATGATCGCGGCATGAGCTTTACGCACTCGTTCCAGTGGCGTGCTCATGTTGCCTCCGTTGCTGGCGGCTGCTTGCGGAGGTTTGCGATGTGTACGGCAATGGTCGCAGCGTGCCATCGCTCGTAATCCCCAATCGTTGGCACGTCGTCGTACTCGCCTCTGAGAGTGTTGGCGATTTTGACCGCAGCCTCAATGGCCGCGTTCCAGCCCTCGGTGTACTGCCAGCGTTGGATCTTGTCAGAGATGGCGGCAACCAGACGATCCTGGCCACATGCAGGGCAAGGATTGTCGGGCCTGCCTCGCTCGTATCCATGTTTGCATATGTCGCTCAATCCCCACCCCCTTGCGCTGCGTCCGGGTGCCGGGCGAGGAATGCGCGGATGTCGCGCATGTCGAGAGACATCAGATAGCCAGCGCGAGACGCGAGTGAGCATCCCTCATCTCCCATTGTGCAGCACACGCGCCGCAGCAGCCGCACGGCTTCGTCGCGCTCGGCCTCGGCCATGTTCCGAGTGGCTGTCGCATTCCCCCTACCGCGCCGCATCCGTTCAACCTCCAGCGTTAGGTCCGCGATCTCCTCGACGGCGCGGCTCGCGGCGGCTGCCAGCACATCTGCGGCGTCTATGGCTCGCCCTTCCTTGCGATGGCATCCGCGCCGATGTACGCCTACGCGCTCTGCGCCGTAAGCCTGTAGCGCATCCCGCAACTCAGCCGCGCTGGACGGGGCGGTACTCGTCGCACTCTTGGATTCCGAGCCACCACATGCCGTCGCTGGTAAACCTGACGCGGTGTTCCGATCCGAGTCGTCCGCACTCGCAACGCTCGGGCTCTGATTCTTCGGGCATGGGTCACTCCCCTCGGCTCTCTCGGTAGTCGCACCACCTGTCGAATGCGAGGTAGCCGACGATCGCGAGGACAATGATGCTGCATCCGATAGCGTCCCACATGATGGCTGCTCCTTCCTGACGTGGTGAATGAACGGCTTTCCGTAGTCGTCAACGTCACCGAAGCACTCGGTACCGCCGCACTCGCACGTAGCAGGAGGCTCGTCCGGCGCTTTCGCCACGGGCAGTCCCAACGCCTCACGCTGACCAGCGGATAAGGTAGGAGTCGCCACGCCGCGCGATGTGGCGTGCTCCAAGTTGTGCAATACCTCGATGCTGTCGTCCGCTTCCAGCGCGGCGCGTATCTCCGCATAGGTCGGACGCTCGCGCAGAGCCTCCAGCATCTCGGCCTTGCCTGCCGTGAAGTTCTCCAGGTCGTTGAGCCGCTGGTTGTTCACGGAGTCTGATCGCTCCAAAGCCGTCAGGCGAGCGCAGACCGACGACAGCGTGCGATTCAGCTCCGAGAGCTGGCGCTCGTAATCATCCCAGATGGCGCTATCCAGCTTCAGGCTGGCCTCGATTGCAAAGATCCGCTCGATTGCGTCCTTCTCCGCGCTCATGGCTTCCTCCGCTCATCCGTCACCAGCGCGATGTTCCCCGCCGCCAGTCGCTTCTGCAATTGCTCCAGGAACTCCTTGCTCCGCGCCCTGTCCTCCGGGCTCGTCGCCGCGATCTCCGCGCTGATCCTGTCCGCTGTTGCCACGCCATTCCTCGCCTTCAGGATGGTAGCCACCTTGCCGCGGATAGCTGCGATAGGATTCCCGACACGATCCGCCGTGTCGCCAAGCTCGAGCAGCGCATCGCAAAGCACATCCTTGGGCAACGTGCCGACGCGACTCCGCACGTACAGGATCTCCTCCTCCGATACCGAGCGCCCGCAGATCAGCGGAACGATCACGGCGAGCGAGTCGAGCAGCCCATCGCGCGCCGCCTCATTCGCCTTCGGTAAATCCAAGCTGAAGTGTTTCTGTTTCATTCTGGTTCATCCTTTGGAAAAGAGCCTGCGCCCTGTTTGCGAGCGATGCCGTGCGGGACTGGACTTGGTTCGTCTTCGGGTCGTGCTGCCCTGCGTCGAGGGCCGCGAGATTCTTCACGCCTACCGCCCAGAGAATCCCCGGGCATTGCCAGTCGTACTCCTCGCCGCGCAGCTTTGGGGAGGCCCCGATACGGGCGAACGCCGCGTACCAGTCCCGCTTGCCCTCCCGCTTCAGAGCCGCCGCGAGCTGCTTCCTGACGCCGGCAGCGAGGGGGCGGTCGGGCTGGCTCATGGTCGGGCATCGGTCCCCCCAGATGTCCGCGAGGTCATCCGGGGTGAGCCCCGACCCCGTAGGGGGAGGGGGGTCTACCGAACGTAGTGAGGTAGTCTTACTCTCTATCTCTATCTTGTGCGGTGACAGAGCGGTGACCGTCACCGGTTCTGGCGGTGACATGCCGGTGACATGCCGGTGACCGTCGCGCTGTCTTTGCGCCCTCTTGTTGTTTCGCTTTCGGACCAGTTCCCCGAACATCTCGTCGAATCCGTGTAGACTGGCTTCCGGTGTCCCTGGGTTATCTATGAACCCGGAAGACATCCACGCGGCGTGGACGGCGTCGACCTTGCGCGAGTGAGGCCAGGCAATGAGCCTGCAGAACGCCCGAGGCGCGTGGTGTCCGAGCTTGCCGTCGTCCGTGGTGTCAGCGAGCCGACACGCCAGCCGGTGAAGCTGGCCCACGGCGACGTCGAGCGACCAGTCAGGATCGACGCCAAGGGCCTCCAGAGCCCTTGCCAGGGCCGCCGTCTTCGGATGGTCCCAGACGTCCGCGTACAGCCTCGCCCACGTCCCATGCGCCCTGGAGCCCATCCCCACCCCTTCCCGTGCTTGCGGGCAACCCAAGGTGGGCCTCCCGTAGTGCCAGGCTGAAAAAGAACCGGGCCGGTCGCGCGTCCCCTGCTGTGCGTTGTTTCCCCACCGCACATTCGCGCGACCAGCCCGGGAAAATTTCGATCGGCTGCCGGTCTCTTCGCAGCACGGCTTGAGACGCGCTGCTTTTCGCGGTGCCGATCGCGGAACGGAAACAATCCGCCCCGGTTGTTTGATTCGGTGGCGTTCACGCGCTCGCGGCTTTGATCGCCTTGAGCTTGTCGAGGAACGGCACGAGCGCCTGCGCTGCGTCCTCGCGGGCCTCGTGCGCCGCTACCGCCTTGGCATCCGCCGCATCATGCGCCCTTGCCGCCTCGCTCAGAGCCTTGGCCTCAGCCCCCGTCAGCGCGAGGACGTGCCGCGGCTCGAATCCGCGCATCTCCGCCCACGCCCGCAGTGAGAACCGATCCCGCTTCGTCGCGCTGTTGGTGTCCGTTGGCATCCCCGCTAGATCCGTTGCTTCCGCTTCCATCCTTGATCTCCTCCTTGATTGCCTCGCCTCTGAACGCCGATACCGCCGTCCACCCGTGCCCGGTGCTCACTTCTTCTCCGGCTTCGCGACGTTCACCTGCACCTGATGCACATCGTCGCCGCATTCGTGTCCAAAGAACTCGTGCGCGTCCTTGACCAGATCCTTCACCTTCGCGTCCGTCGTCATCTCGATCAGCAAAAACAAACGCCTTGGCTTCATTGCTTTCTCCTTGTTCATGTTCACCGCCTGCCAGTCGGGCATCACTACTCCCGACTGGCGTCCGCATCCTTCGCTTCGTCCTTCCCCTGGCCATGTGGCCGATCAGAATGGAATGTCGGGCCGCATGTTCGCCGTGGCCTGCGCCGCGTGATTCGGCTTCGTGACAGCGCCCTTGGCATCCTCCTGCGGGATCGCTTCCACCTTTGGATGAGGAACGCCGTCGTTCCCGATCTTTGTTGTGACGTTGATCCGAACGCGCCGCTTCATCAGGAACCGATCGGCGGTCCGCTGATCCAGGAAGTCGGTGTACTCCCCGATGCCTTGCGCGTCGAGTTCCTCCGAGGAGTATCCGGCGTGCTTCAAGAGGCTCGCGATGGTAAAGACCGCTTTCCCCTCGACGATGGCGTCGTACCAGACCTCGCGGCCCTGGCTGTCAGCCATCACCAGCTTGATCTTGCGATCGCCGGATGTCTTGGTCTTGAGCGGCCCGCCGCCCTGCGATGTCGTGAACACCTTGATGATGTCCACGACGTACTTGCCATCCGGGATGCGGTCAGATTTGACCGATCCTGCGTCTGCGTCCAGGTTGATCGGCGGCATGGTTACGCAACCTCCTTCGGTGCGAGCTTGTCTTTCACTTCGGTTGACTTGTCGGAGTAGAGCTGCCGGAGCACTTCGATGTGCTCGTCGAGCAGGTACCGCGTCTCTTTCTTCATGGTCGTGGCGAACGATGCGACATCTTCGATGGACGCGGCGGCAACGATCTCGGCCTTGAGAGCCCTGAACTTGGTCAGAGACTTTTCGGCCTTGTCCTTTGCCTTGTCCTCTTGCTTCTGAAGCAGCTCGCCGTCCTTTGCGATGCGCTCCGACTCGTCCTCGGTCGGTGCCTGGACTTCCCCGAGAAGAGGCAGCAAGGGTTCAATCGTCGAGAAAGACGGGTTGCGGAACACCTTCCCGGAGAGCACGCCGGTACGATCCTTCTCGACGTACACCTCGTAGATGCTCTTGGTCGAGTCGGTCGGATCCTTGCGCGACTCCATCCGCATGCAGATGTGCGTCTCGTACTGAGTCTCACCCTCGGCGCGCATCGAAACGCCCACGCGCTGAAGCTCGCCGTTGACCGTCTCAAAGAGGTTCTTCTGTCGGCCGAGGACGAACAGATCGAACGGCGAGTCGATCACCCAGCTGAGCAGGCTGCGGTACGGCTTCTTTGCCGGACCCCAATGGCGAAGCTCTAACGGCTTGCCGTTGTTGAAGCGCGACTCCGCGGCTTCGATTGCCGAATCCCAGACGTGGGAAATCGAGTCGATCACGAGGACGCCGTGAGTTGCAGGATCAAGCGACTTGATCGCCTCAACCGTGTCGCCCAGGCTGCGGGTGTAGACGGCGTCGAAGTCGAACGCAGCCGGGTGGACGGTGCGCTGCGGAATCGCCATCGTGTAGAAGTCGGTGCCGCGCTCCGTGTCGACAAAGGCGATCCGCTTCCCGCGCACCTTGGCGAGCCCTTCCGCGAACAGGAGCGCGGTGAAGGTCTTTCCCGAGCCCGGAGGCCCGTACATGGAAACCTTGAGCCGTGCCTGTTGCGCGGCAGCCTTGGAGAATCGAACACTCATCGCACGCTTCCTTTACCGGGGTATCCGCAGAGCGAAATGCTGCGCGGGCGTGCCGGAGAAATTGGTTTCAGTCTTCGAGCCATGCGTCCTCGTTGCCGTGATCCGCGCGGAGCGACCGATGCGCGAATCCCCAAAAGATCGCCGTCACCGCGGAGAAGAATGCCCACCAGCCGAAGAACGTAATCATGCCCGCCTCCTTGCCAGCTCGTGCATGGCCTGCGTCTCGAGTTGCCTCACCTGCCGGCGCGTGAGCTTCAGCCGCTTCGCGCAGGCATCCACCGTGTGCTGTTCCTCGCCTTCGATGCCGTAGCGGAGCTTGAGCACGGAAGCCGACGCGCGCGGCAGAGTTCCGAGCATCCTTCCGAGCTTGCGCGCGTCGTCGTTGGCAGCCGCGATCCGCTCCGGCCTCGGCTGACTGCACCTGGCCTGCTCGATCGCCTCGCCGAGCGCGACCTTGGCCTTCTTGGCGCACTCCGTCGAGGACGCCGATCCTTCTCGCCAGCGGTAGTACTCCGGGACGCGGATCAGGGATCCCGTGTTGTGGATCGCGCGCTGCATGAACTGGATCACCCAAGGCGTTGCGTAGGTGGCGAACTTCACCCGCTTCTTCGGATCGTAGTCCTCGAGGGCGCGGATCAGGCCGAGCATCCCGTGTCCAACCAGATCGTCGAAGTCGAGCCCGCCGCATCCCTTCATCCGCTCGGCGCGCGCCTTCACGAGCCCTTGATTGCGCAGGATCATCTCGTCCCAGGCGGCGGTGTCGCCCTTGCGGATGCGCGCGATCAGCGCGAGTTCTTCCTCGCGGGTGGGGTGGGAGAACTTCATGCGTTCTTCCACCTCCCGCAGATCACGAGCGCCGCGCGCATCTTTTGCAGGAGGGCATCCGTCTCCGTCGGCGGATACCCCTCTGGCGCGAAGGTGTTCGGCCCGCCCAGCTCGCGGATCTCCTCATGCGCCAGTTCGCACGCATCCGCGAGCGCCTTCACCTGCATCCGCAGGTGGCGGATGTGATCGCCAAGGGCGGTGAACTCCGCGTCTACGGGATCGATCTCGGACTCGACGACCTGCTTTCCGTTGCGGATCATGACGCCTCCTTCGGGAGCATGTCGAACGCCAGGGCTGCCTTCTTGAACGCGAGCGAGAGGTTGAGACGCATCTCCATCGGGAGCGCATCGAAGTCGGGACGGTTGCGGACCAGCGACACATCCGCGATGAACGCGATCAGGAGAGATTCCACGCGCTCGCGGGCGGTATGGGTCGGCATGGCGATGGGACGAAGGGCGTTCAAGATGCACCAGCTTTCTTCGAGTAGAAGCGCACGCCGTTGGCGGCCATTTCCTTGTCGTTGCAGGCGTCGCACTGCTTCTTGCCGGACAGCTCCTCGATGCGCCCGAAGTCGGCGCTGTCAAAGAGCTTGTCGCAGTCGTCACAGGTCAGGATGTCCTGATCCTGATCCATGAACGCCTGCGCCGCCGTCTCGCGCGCCCACCTGGGGTCGTAGACGGGGCGGTCGAACTCGATCCGACCATCCGCGAAGAGCGTCGCCTCGACGTCGTTGAAGTCCGAGTAGTCCGTCTCGGCCTTGATCCACACCTCGCACACCTTGAAGGTGGAAGGATCGAACTTGGTTTCGCTCATGCTGCACCCGCTTTCCGCGCACGAATCCGCTTGCACATCCGGCACATCCGGTGGGTCCCCTTGTTCTTGCCCGACTCGTGCCGGTAAACGATCAGGTTCTCCCCCTCGTAGGCGTGACCGGCGGGGCAGTGCGTCTTCTTGGCGTTGTGGGCCGCAATCGTCTTGCCGCGCATCAAGTTCACCCGATGCGTGACCGGCTGAAGGTGCTTCGGATTGAAGCACGCACGATTGCGGCAGAGATGGTCGAGCTCCAGGCGCGGGTCGATCCGGCCCACGAGCTGCTCGTAGGCGTAGACGTGCATCGGCTTGCCCTTGGTGCCGATGTAGATGACTCCGTAGCCATCGGCGTTGGTGCGAGCCCACGTCCAGCACTCGCCCTCAAAGGAAGGTGGCGCGGCGTCCGCAGCGCCGCCGGGCACTGCGAAATGACGAGCAGCGTCGGAACGCCGCGCCTGTCCTTTTTGTCTGGTGGAACGCTGTGGAGATTCAGCGGACGATGAACGGAGCATTCGCAGTGCCCTCCGAGTTTCTACCTCGGTACCGCTGATCCTCGCGGCCAGGTGCGGTTCGGGTTTATCAGGCCCGGGCCGCTGTCGGCGCGGCGCACGTTGCGCCTCACTGACGACTCAGAATCTACAGCGACAGATTCCGCGAGTCAAGAAAGAATTTCTTTGACCACGCCAAAAAGCAAATCAGGAGGCTCGGACGCTGAAGTCCGTCAGAAAACGCCATCTGACTACGGAGCGGAATGCGCTGTTTTCGGGGATCCCGGATCGTGACCGGGTGGGTGCCATCAGTCGGAGCGCTCGAATGGTACTACGGATTGACTGGCCGTTCGTGTTTCTACCACGGCTTGTGGGTGTAGGGTGGTGCCCACCCTCCCGACTTATCACCGGGACCCACGGGGGGCCGTTCGAGCATCAGGGGTCGTCGTTCAATTGGATAGGACCTGGGCCTACGAAGTCCAGTATCCCGGTTCGAGTCCGGGCGACCCCGCTACTTTTCCTTCTTCTTCGGCGGATTCCAGACCTTTTTCTTCCATTCCTGGATCAGGTGGGCGTCGCCCATGTCCATATAGTGCAGGGTCATGGCCCTCGTGGAGTGCCCGACCACCTTCTGAATCAGCGCGCCGTCTAATCCGCTCCGCGCGAGGCTTGAAATGGCTGTCCAACGGAGCGCGTGGATGTCCAGAGAGCGCCCCGTTTGATCCTCGCGGGGGATTTCAGCGCGCTTCAGCGTGTCGAAGAAAGCGCGTCGCGCAATGCCGTGCGTGCTCTTTGACCACGGGTCGCCGTTCGGTGTGACAAAGATCAGCGGGCCGACGGACTTCGCCTTGAGCTGCGCCGCGAACGCCGGACGAATCGGGACCGAGCGAGGCGGCCCGCTCTTCCCTCGCGTCGGTCGCAGGTGAACCATGTTCTTCCCGATGTCGTCCACCGTCAGACCGACGACGCGGCCCCATCGCTGACCGAGTTCGATCAGCGCTTCCCAGATCGGCGTCATCGGGAATTCGAGTTCGAGGTCTTCATCCCGATGCCTGGAAGCAGCGAGAAAACGCTGTATTTCGGCCTCGCTCATGGATCGCCTGAGCTTCTTCAGGTCGCACGGTCGCTCGGGGAGAGCTTTGATCCCTTCGATGGGGTTCTCCTGGATGAGCTTCGCGCCGCGGCACCACTCGAAGAACGTGCTGAGCGCCTTGATCTCGGCGTTGATCGTCCGGTTGCTCTTCCGCTTCGACTTCCGCCACTGTCGGTAGCGGAGAATCCTCACCGGGTCGAAGTCTTGGAGATGCTTCATCAGGCGGTGAAGCTGGCTCCTGACGTTTCGGTAGTGGTCGTCCCCGGCCCTGTCCTTCAGGTCTTCGAGGTAGAGTTCGATCAGTTCGGACGGTGATCGGGCCGCGCGCTTTTTGGCGAGCATGGCTTCAAATCCGCCCTCCCGTGTCACTTTCGACGCTTCGCCGCCGCTTCCGGCTTGCGTCGAACCCCGGTAGAATCCTTGGGTATGGCGCAAAAGCGTAGGCGTATGCCAAAAAGTGACAAGATCACCCGGAACACCTGGCTCACCCCCGGGTACGCGAGCCTGCTCATGGGCGGGAGGCCGAGCGATCAGACGATCATCAACGCCATCCGAGACGGGCGGCTGGACGGGATCATCACGTTCGGGGACGACGACACCAGAGCGTACTCGGTCCAGTGGGGGAGGGTGCGCTCTTTCACACCCAGGATCTACACCCGCAAAAGCTGAACACCTTCTGTGAATTCCGAGGCAAACACCCAAGAAAGCAAGGCAAGGCAGATCCTGGCGTTTCATGGGGCGTAAGGTTTACGACACACCCCTTGCCGGATTCTTGCGCTTGTCACTTTTTTTCTGGCCCGTCGCTGTAGACTCCCGCCATGCGTGAAGAAGAGCCGCGCCGCGTCCTCGTCGAGCAGACCTCGAAGAAGCTCAAGAAGGAGCACCTGCTGTGGGGCTGCCTGCTTCTCGTCGGGCTCGGCCTGCTCCTGTGCGGCATCTGGAAAGCCGGACTCGTCGCGATGGCGGTCGGAGCCGTCGGATGCGGCGCGGTCAAGCAGAAAATCTGGTGGGACCACGGATAGCCATGAGAACCATCCTCGCCATCGTCCTCGCGTCCTCTCTCGCCCTCGGTCAGAAGCAGGAGATCTGCCAGGAGAACAGCGACAACGCCTACGCCACGATCTCAACGGTGATCACTCCGACCCTGTACGTCGGCGGCCTGCCCAACCAGCCGTTCATCCTCTGGGCATCGCAGACGTTCCTGTGCTCAGCCGCCACCATCGAGGCCGGCAGCGTGGATCTCGCCTTCTACGAGGGGAGCCCGTTCTTTCTCACGATGGGCAACACGGGCGCGCAAACCTACTGGACGGCCGACCTCCCCATCGTCTTCGAGCTGGGCTACATCTTCATGCAGGCGGCTGTGGTGGATCCGACCGCGCCCGGGGGATGGCGACTCACGGCGCGTGTGTTCTGGTCTGAGGGCTGGCAGCCCGGGTAAATGGTCACGGCCACCATCCCGCCGAAGTGGCGATCAGGTGGCCGTGATCCAGTCGTGTCTCGATCTCTGGGGACTGGGATTATAGCTACGCTGCCGAGCGATCCGCGATCCACGCGGCGCAGGCTTGTAGGCTCCCGATGAACACGGGCAGGCCCCATTGCTCGACACGCCACCAGAATCCGTCCGACTTCGGTTCCATCTTCAACTCGAACATCTTGCCTCCAGAGACAAAGACAGCCGAGCGCGATGCCCGGCTGTCGGCGTTCCTACGTGGTCAGATCAGGGAGCGAGCGGCGGGTTCAACACGTTGTTGATGTCCACCGTCTCCTGCTCGATCTGAGCGGCGACGGCGTTGATCGCCGCGTCCTCGGCACCATGCGCCGCCTGGTAGGCGGTGACGAGCTGCGAGGTGGCGGAGGCGTTGGCCTGAACTGCGGCGGTGAGTCTGTCGAGGGCTGCTGACATGCGTCTTGCTCCGTGGGTGATGGAAAAGGAAACGAACAGCGCCACGAGGGCGATGAATGCGACGGTCATTTGGTCTGCGCCGCCTTGCGGCGTGCGATTTCGCGCTGGATGTACCAGATGCTCTTTTCGAGATCCTGGATGGCGTTCCCCTTCTCGTCAGCCCGCCAGATGTACTTCATGGCGTTCCCGAGGCAAAAGCCCATGTGCTCAGTGATCTCGATGCACTCGACCCCGGAAGGGTGCCCTGTGTAGTGCTGCGGGTAGTTGACCGGATCGTGAGTCATCCCGCTCTCCTTCGCTTTCTTCCACGTCGAGCAGCAGCCACCGGAACCCGAACGACTGGAGAACCTTGGCGGCGTCGCGATCCATGCCAGTCCTCCACGGTCCTGATCCCCCGTTCCGTCTCCAGCACCTCGAGCTTGTGACGATCCGGCCAGAGGATCATCGTGCGATCCGGGTACAGGTTGTTGTGCGTGTACCCGTGCTCCGTGTCGTAGGCGCCGCGCCCCTTGTAGGATCCGAGCTGGATGACGTGCCGGCGCTTCTCGAACAGCTCCATCTCGGCCTGCCCGGTCGAATGCGTGTGCCCCGCGATGGTGGCGTCCACGTCGCGATGGTTGGTCCGCATGTGGCGGATGCCGGCGGCTGCCGGGTACTGCCCGCCGCCTCTGAACTTGTGGCGGATCTCCAGCTTGTAGGACTGGACGACCTTTGCGCGGTAGGCAAGGTTGACCGTCAGGATCATCTCGTAGCGGGCGTATGGGATCTCCCTGGACAGGCGGCTCATGGCCACGTCCAGGTGGGAGTATCCGGCGATCTTCTGGGAAAAGAGATCGTGGTTGCCGGCGTTGACGTAGAGCAGGCGGCCGGCGACGGCGATCCGGTCGAGGATCATCACCGCGGCGGCGATCTCCTCCTCTGGGCTGATCGCCGACTTCCAGGCTTCCTCGATCAGCTTCTGCTTGATCGGGGCGTCAAGGACGTCGCCAACGGACCCGGCAAAGATCTTGGCAGTCTTGCTCTCGCACGCCTGGGCGACCGCGATCAGGTCGCGCGGGTTGGTCTGCGGCGATCCGATGTGCATGTCGCCCATGTGGATGATCGCCACGGGCTCGCCAGGGGCGCTCAGGTTGATCGTGACGGTCCGGTAGACCTCTTGGGCCTGTTGCTCGCTGTGGCGGTCGTAGCGGTCCTGTAGCTCGCTCAGGAGCATCGCAGGCGCGAGGCGGTAGGGCGCGTTGGCGGTGACGCCGGCGCCCAGGGTGACGGTGCGAGCCGTTGCGTTTTCTGCAACAGCTGGCCCGCCCAGGCACTCCTGCCGGTACTCGGCAAAGCTCTTGCTGTGGTGAGAGCATGGGGCGGTCGTGCTCTTGAATGGAGCGTCCAGCGCCTTTAGCCCGTGGGCGAAGCCGATAGCACCAGTCTTCTCGCCGTGGGCATCGCACCACGCGGCGGCGCGGCGCCCCCACTCGACGCACTCCGCCCAGGACATTCTCCCGACATCGCCGCGCATCAGGCCCTCACCCGGACTCTGGCGCGCATCGGCACGATTTGGGCGCGCTTCAGGCGCCGCTCGTCTCGCTTGTATCCCGTCCGCAGCGCTTCCTCGCGCGCGTGGTAGTCCTTCCGCTCCAGGTAGACCACCTCGAACCGCCCGCACTCGGCGGCGGTACCCGTGAACATCGCCGTCACGCCGTCTATGTGGATCACAGAGAACAGCCGCAGGCCCTGCTCGACGCACTCAAAGCGTACTTGCACGCGCCATCCTCCATGATGGTTGGTTGTTCCTGGCCCGGGCGGCACTGACATGCCGTCCGGCCTCATTTAGACGCCTGATTTAGCCGACCGACTCTGGCTCAGTCTTCCTGGATCTCCTTGCGCGCAAAGCGGACATGTTCGGCACGTCGAAGGTCAAGTCTTCGTCGACCACCACGAGTTCGAACAGGTTGACGGTGAACTCCTCTACCTGCACGGGTGCCACAAGCGTGGACGTGGGCGTCCATCTCGTCACAAGAGTCTGGACGCCGTCGACGGTCCTGACGAGCGCGAGCGGCACGGCGGGGTTGAGCCCGTAAGCCTCCGGCACGAGCCGTATGTCGACCCACCTCGGCCCTGGCGCGCACGCCAGCACGGGCGACGACATCCCGGCCTTGTAGCAGTGGCATACGACGACGGCGACGCTCCCATCTTGCGCCTGCCACACGGCCGTTTGGACCGGGTACGGCCCGCACAGGGCGGCAACGCGCGCCTCCTCAAACGTGCCTGCGAATGACGATGCGTTGAGCGTGAACGTGTAGTCATCGCCAAAGCCGAGAACCCGCTTGCCGTGGAAGTAGTCGGCGGCAGGGCCGGTCGCGAAGTCCACGAGCTTCTTGACCCACTGCCAGAGCATGCCGAACGTTCCGGTGGCCGGATTGGAAGTGTTGACGAGCGTGTTGGCGGCGGTGAGGTCGGATACGGTCGCGATGCCTGTTGCAAGCCAGTCCTTCGTGATGGCCTGGTTGGTCGCGTAGATGTACGGCTCGTTGCCCTCGGCAACCCCGATGCCGTCCAGCTTGCAGGTGCGGATGAGTTCGCCTGCGATGTAGGACTGTGACCGGACGTCGTTGCCGGCCTCGTACGTGTGCCACGGCTTCCAGATGCCGCACAGATCCAGCACGTCAACGGTGGCCGTGTCGACGACCTCGGCATGAATGATCGTCTCGGCCACAGCCGCACGCCGCGCCGTTCGGATGGCCTGGAGCGCCGCCTTGAGGCCGGCCCTTTGCAGCGTGAACGTCCATCCAGTATCTGCCGCAAGGTCTTCCTGCGCCAGCCCGACCATAGCGTCGTAGTAGACGGTAAAGGCGTCGAGGTAGATGCCGGTCGGCTTCTCGCCGCTGTGCAGCGTGTAGTACCCGGCGATGACCTCCAGCAGCACGTTGTCCGTGGATGCGTGGGTGTAGTCCCACATGTAGGCGTCGAGGGCGTTCTGCCTGGCGGTGCCAGCAGAATCGTGCAGCATCATCGGCTTCAGATCACCGAAGCCGCTGTAAGAGTCAGGGTCGTACGGAGATCCCTGCGCCGCGAGCCAAAAGGCTTCGAGAGTGTAGATGGAGACGTCGATGCTCGCGGTACGAAGCGTCGTGATCCCGTCCAGGTAGTCCAGCGTCAGCGCAGACAATCCCGGGTATGGAGGATGATCCTGGAACGATCCGTCCTCGAACCGCCACCGCACGAGTAGCTTGCTTGCGCCTATGTATGCGGCAAGGCTGGTGGCCTCGGCAGCTATTGCGGTAGACCCCGTGCCGTTGTTGAAGACGAGCGCCTTCGTCTTGACCTTAGACGAAACACTCGCAGCGTTGTACCAGTGCCCTCGCGTGCCCCACGGACGCGAGCCCGACGCGAACCAGTCGCGGTACCTATCGCAGAAGTCCTGGTAACAGAGGCGTCCGTCGGGAGAGATGCCCGTGAACGGCTCAAGGTGGACCTCGTACGTCTTGGCGTACGTCTTGGTCAACTGATACCGGCGATCCATGTGGTGCTGGTAGTAGAGCAACGTGGAGGCGGTCAGCCCGGTGAGCTTCGCGCTGATGCCGTTGTTCTCCTCGTCGTCGCACCAGAGCATGAGGCAGTTCTTTGACTGCGCGTCGTAGATGCCTGAGAACAGAAGCGACGGCGGCAGGATATTCAGCGCGCCCGATACGTCCGTCTGCGTGTGAGGCTCAGGGATGACAGCGCCGCCGAGCACGCCCCACGACTGCGCTCCGGTGCCGTAGTTCAGCGGCGACACATGCGGAAAGCGGATGTGAACGACTGAAAGCCCGGCGGGGCACGCCGACACTTCGGGCGCTCGGTAGGAGAGCGTCCCGTCTACCTCCTCCTGAACGTAGAACTTGAATTGCAGCCCTGTCAGCGGGGCAATGGCGTCGTAGGTGATGGTGTAGAGCCCATTCACGGGGCCGGCGAGCGCGGGCGCGCTAAAGTTGGCGATACCGATGTCGGCTTCCGTGCCTGGAGGATTCGCGTAGACTCGCGCCGCAAAGAAGTACTGCGGATCAAAGCTCCAAGTGACACCGTTGGCCGTGACGGTCTGAATGAACAGACCGTAGGTCGGATCAACCGCAGTCGTGAAACTCATCGCCCTGGAGCCGCCAGCGGGATGTTAGCCACTTGCGCCGGCGATCTCATCAAAGTGTGTAGCCCTGGCAGAAGAGTCCCGTGTGCTTCTGAGGCCAGATGTTGTAGTTGAGCGCACCGTTGCCGGAGTTGGATGCGCCCGTTACGCCCGTGGGCGACGAACTCATGCCAGGGAACTTGACGCTTGGATCAGCGTAGGCCATCTTGCAAAGCTGATCGTAGAGCTGCAACCACGTCAACCCGCCCGGAGCGACCGCGCCCGGGAACCACGACGACAGGTACGCAAAGATCGGCATCTCTTCGATCTGATGCGGGTAGTTGTTGTATGAGTTGTTGGCGTTCCCTGGGGAGTTGAACACCTGGATGGGCGTGTTGTTCCACGTCGCGCCGCCGCCGCTCATGTCCGGGTACATGCGGTACGCCGCCTCGGCCATGCCGTTCCCGATAAAGCGAACGTTGTTCGTGTACCACCACGACACCATGTCCTTCCACTCGGCGAGGCGCGTCGGGTGCAGGGCCTCGTCGACCATCCACCTCGTGATCCACTTGAACATGCCCTCGGTGTTGCCCCCGAGCGCGCCCGTGGTGATGGGCGTGACTGTTGGCGTTTGGGTGATAGGCACCCATTTTGTCTTGGTTGCCACGCCCAGCGCCGCAGTGCAAGTAGCCGACTGGTCAACAGCGGTCCATATCTTGCCGAGATACGTGGACGCTTTCGTCTTGAGCGTTGCGGCCCGCGCGGTGTAGCTGCCACCCTTGAGGAGGCACACCTTACGGAACAACCACCACGACTCCATGACGTGCGCGGCACCGCGGGTTCCAGTAGACGGACCGCTGGCATTGCCGCCAGAGTTGCCGGTGAACGGGGAGTTCTCGTTTTCGAGTTGAACCAGCCGGCGCTCCCAAGCGTCGTGGATGAGCGGATCGTTGCCCTCTGTGAGCAGTTCGCCGAGGACCAGCGCAGTGTCCCACGTCTTGCCGTAGAACGGGATGCCGCCAGCAGCGCCACCAGTGCCCATCCTCGCAAACAGGATTGTGCCGTTGTATGTAAACGAGGTCGCGCCCTCGTCGCACTGCATCCCTTTGTAGATCCCTGCCGCGTCGGTGCGATTGATGGCCGTGCGGCAGAACGTTCGCAGCAGTCCAAGAAAATACTCGTATGTTCCTTGCGCGTTGGACGCGGCAGGATGGCGGCACACGTAGAGCCCGTAGAACAGGATCGAGTAGTACCAGCCGGGGCGCAGATTTTGTGACGCGCCGTCCTCTGGGGAGATTGTGTAGAGACCGGTGTACCACGTCTTGTACGGATTCGGGTTCAGATTCGTCGCAGGCCCAGGGTGATGGGCGTGCATGAACTCGATGCGAGTCAGCGCCGTCATCCTGACTTGCTGCGCCGGCAAGTTGACGTTGGTGTAGTTGGCGGCGTCGTGCTGCGAAAGATCCATCAGGTAGCCGAGGAACGGCCACGCAGCGATGCGAGTCTCGTCCACTTCAACCACGGTCAGCGCGTTTGCGATCGTCAGCGCGGACGGCAGCGCCTCGTGCGGGTCGGCGCTCGGCAGGAAGCGCCAGTACATCGACTCGCCGCCGTCGAGCATGTGGATGCTCTTGCTTGGCTCGTAAGGCCCTCCCGCGACGTTGGAGACGTTCGACCGCGCCGGATGCTTGGGCGTCGTCGGCTTGACCAGCGACCATGCGTCACCGACGTGAGTCGCGCCACAATACTCCTCGCCGAACATCACGATCCGGCCTGGGATGTTGGCGTCGACCGTCTGGAAGTACACCGGGCACCCAAGCGGCTGACCGCTGATGTAGCCGCGGCTGAGATTCTGCATCTCAAAGTGCCCTGCGGTCATGGTCACCTTGAGTCCGAGCGGGCAGCCGTTGGGGGCGTTGCCGGCGATCAGCGTCCCGGCAGGAGGCGCGGATTTCGCGGCAAGGTCGAGAGTTTGCGAGAGTGTGTAGAAAGGCGAGACGCTGGTGGACGCGCCGCCTGTCGCTCCGTTCAGGATCGTCGCGGCGCATCCTTCGCCAACGGTCAGGATCGTTCCATCGCGGAACGCGATCTGCTGCGTTCCGGGCGCGAGGACAGGCAGCACAGACAGCGCGAATACCTTGGTCCCCGTGGTGTGAGCGGCTTCCACAGCGGACACGGTGAACGTCGACGTGCCGAGGACGGTAGGCGTTCCAGAGAGCAATCCGCCGGAGGAGAGCGAGAGCCCAGTCGGCAGCGACCCAACAGTCACCGACCACGTAGGAGTGGTGCCGCCGGTCTGCGTGAGCTGCACAGGCGTGTAGACGGCGTTGAGGGTCGCGGCGGGAAGCGGGCTGCCCGAGGTGATGACGATGACCGTTGACTGAGTCACCGCGAGAGAGCAGGCGACGGACGCGGGTGGGCCGATTCCGTCCGATGCCGTGACCGTGAATGTGTACGGACCGGCGGCGGCAGGCGTTCCCGATAGCAGCCCCGAGCTCGACAGCGTGACGCCAGTCGGCAGCGTGCCTGCGCTCTTGGTCCAGGTCAGCGTGCCGATGCCGCCCGTCGCGACGAACTGGACCGGCGTCATCAGGACGCTGACGGCGGCGCTCGTGAGCGCGCCTGACGTCGTGATCGCAATGGCCGGATACGCCGTCACCGTGAACGGGCCGGCCTGGCCGAATCCGCCGGTCGTCGTCTCCGTGATCCGCACGCCGTAGTTCGTGGCCGCAGGCAAAGAGGCAGGCAGCGTGGTCGTCGCCGTCCAGACACCAGGCGAGCCTTCTACTGGCGTCGTCGTGGTGATGACGCCGGCGGGAAGCGATCCCGTGTACGCCTGGACTTCCCACGCGGGCGAGGCGGGCTGATTGGCGCAGGTCCACCCGAGCGCGACAGCCGTGCCGGCTCCGTAGGATCCGCCGGCGGCCGGCGCAGTGACGACCACTCCCGCAGTCGCACCGAGCACGGTCATCACGAACAGCTTCGTGCCGTCGAAGGCGACGCCGTCCGATGCTCGAAGCGTCACCGTAAACGGACCGCTCGCCGTTGGGATGCCTGTGATGAATCCGTTTCCACTCATGGTCAGTCCAGTCGGGAACGCACCTGAAACGATGGACCAAACCACAGGCAGGGACGATCCCGTGTACTGCAGGTGGACTGGCGTATAGGACATTCCCACGACGCCGGAAGGAAGCGGCGACTGCGTGGTAATGATGATCGCGCCCGGATCGGGGAGAATCAGCGGCTCTGCGAGGATGGAGAGCGAACAGGCGAGCGTGTCGGATGTGGAGCCGTCGGTTGCCTCAACGGTGAACGTTTCGGCGCCCGGCGCGGTTGGCGTGCCGACGAGCTGGCCGTTTAGCTGAAGCGTTAGCCCAGCAGGCAGCGATCCCACGGTCACCGACCATTCGATGCCAGCAACGCCGCCGCCAGCCTGCAACTGCAACGAGTACGTCTGACCAACGATCCCATTCGGGAGAGGCGACGTCGTGATGATGCTTACCGGATTCTCAAGCTCGTAAGCATTGGCGGCACAGACTATCTCGTAGTCGTGCGTTGCCGGGAGCACTACCGCAGGCTCGCCCTCTTCGTTCTGGTTCAGATAGGACGGGTCGATATACGCCCGGATCCTGACGTTGAACGTTTCGATGTCCGTGCTGTTGCCCGTCAGCAGCCCATTCTCGGTGAGGATGATTCCGTCGGGCAACTCGCCCAGATCGAGCTGATACAGAAGCGGCAGCCCCGACTGCGTCTGTCCTCCCGGCCCGTTGTAGACCGAGTACGCGACGATCTGGAAGTTGTAGTCGAGCCCGGCGATGACGTTGGGGATCTCGTTGGTGACGAACACAACGCCTGCCTGTGGTGGCTCGGCACCAGCCGCTACGACCTGCCGCCTGCGCCGAAGCGCGTTCTGGACTGCTGCTGAACGTGGCGGCATTTACAGATCCAGCTCTCTGATGCGGAACTCGAAAAGCTCGTTGTGGTCGCCGTCTGGATGCGGCACGCCTCGGCAGAAATCGAGGTGATGCACGAACTCGTGCCGCCACGTCTGCTTGATCGCTTCTTCGCAGAACGGCTGGCCGTCGGCATCCTGCATCCAGACTTCAATCAGGTGGCCGTCGTTCTGGTAATGGCCGAGCTTGAAGATGCGGGCAATGGGGATGTCCCAACACTCGACGACGCGGCACGGAGTGGGCGCGTCGATGAACGACGTGACCGGATCGGGGATGCCGAACCTGACTGCCAGTTCTCGCCCCCTCCGATCCGACCACGCACACAGTCCGAACACCGTAGGGCGGGAGTCCGCGGCGAGCTTGTACGCAGGCGAGGTCGGCTTGGGGGCGATGACCTCGAACGGCCCGTGCCTCTCCGGCGCCGCGCACGAGAACAGGCACAGGCACGCCACCACGCCAACGAGCAGCATCACCCAGAACCACCCGAGCGGGGCGTCATCGCGCGGCGGGAGGATGATCGGCTTGTTGTTGATTCCGTACTGGTGAGGGCGGTCGTATCCCAAGTCGCGGAACCTCATCGCTTGCTGAACCACCAAGAAACGAGCCCGCCGAAGATGACGCCGCCGATGGCACCGAACGCAGCGGCCTTGGCCCGCATGGCGGCGATGTTCTCCTGGATGGCTGAGAGGGTCTTTTGCATCTCGTCCATGCCCTCCTTCAGCTCCTCCAGTTGGCTCACGACCAAACGGCGGTACTCGCTCCATGAGCCACGATCTTCCTCCTCGGCGGGCGCCACGGAACTACTTGGCGGGCTTGCTGTCGGTGCCGAACGGATTGAGGACTTCGGCCTTGCCGTCGGCCTTGCCCTCGACGGTGCCGTCCACGGCGCATCCGACAGCGGCGACCGCGATGCCGCCCAACGCCACGAGGCAAACGACGCTGAGGATCTTCTCGAACTTGGTCATGGCTGATCTCCTATCGGTTCTTGATGGATGCGATGAGCGCCGCGACGGGCGCGGTCATGTGCGGATTGGAGGCGGCGTTCGCCTTGAACTCCTTGGCTGCCTCTGGCGACAGCTCCGAAGCGGCATCAACGGCGACGGTCGCCGTCTTCTTTGCCGTGCGGTACTTGGCGAACGATGCCGCCAGGACCATCAGGAAGCCTCCCAGCGAGCTGAAGGCGGTCCCTGGGTTCTGCTTTGCCCATTCGGTCAGCTCGGCTGGCGTGCCCTCTACGGGCGCTCCCTTGGCTGCCAGCTCAGCGCGGGCCGCGTCGAGCTTGGCGTCCAGCTTCTCCTTCATCGCAGGCAGGGCGTCCGATACCGCCTTCACCCGGGCGGCCACCACCTGGACGTCCTCAGCCGTCCGGTTTGCCTTCTCCATGAACTGCGTCGAACCGCAGCTCTGCCAGAGCGGAAGGACCAGGAGGAGCGGGATCATCAGGCTTCGCAACATCTTGAACCTCCGTGGCTTTCCCGAGCTTCAACTTGCAGTGGGCGTTGGCGTCCACCCCAACGAGCGGAGCCGAGACGCCGAATCCCGTATCCAGGTCAACCGCGGACCAGTCCGAATCAGCGCATCCCGACAGGAACAGGAAGCAGAACGCGAAACGGGTGGAGCGGGTCATCGGCGGGCGTAAGCATGGGGTCTGAGTCGACATTTGGAAAGCCGGGAATCAGTCCTCCATGAACGCCGCGAGCAGGTCGGTTTTCAGGGCGTTCTTGGTCACGAGCGGAACGGCCGCGTTGGGAATCGCCGTGATGAGGTCGTTCAAGACCGAAGCCGTCCCGGCGATGGTGATGAGCGTGCGGAATCCGATATCGCTCACGATCTTGTAGCGTCCAGAAGTGGAGTCCCAGACGATGGTGATCTTGTTTCCTGGTGGGGCAGCGGCACGGTTGTCCGGCCCAAGCCAACACTGGAACCGAGCACCGGACCCGAAGGTGATCACGAAGCCCGCGCCCTCGAGCTGCTGTTGCGTGACGGCAGCCATTAGACGGGCTCCATCGAAAACACGACCTGCACGACGCTGTAGTAGTAGTTGTTGGTGCCGCCCGTGGACCCCGCGATCATCCCAATGAAGGGAATGATTCTTCCTCCGGCAGCAACGGAGGCGAGCGGGGTGATGTCGTCAACGGCTACTGACGTGATGCCCGCGCTGCTGTCATTCGACTGGTTGAGCAGGGTCAAGACCACCGGATAGGTGACCGAGTTGGCCTCTTGTACGCCAGCCTCGCAATCGTAGTTACTTCCGACTGTCGCGCCTGTCCGCACGTCAGCGAACACTTCCCAGATCTTCGCTACGTAGCCGGTTGGGATGGTGACCCCCATGTATCCGTTACCTGCCACGTTGCCGAGGCCGACAATCCTCGTGCCAGCAGCGGCTACGGTATTGGTGACGAATTGCATCGTCTGGTAGCGCACGCGTCGCGGGTCGTACTGCCCGCGCCACGGAATGGCGATACGGGGACCGAACGCCTGATCCCTGGTGTTGTCATAAGACGGCAGTCCGTTCGGTGTGCGCTGCGGTCCCATCGGGAAGCCCTGCCCGGGAGGAACGATGACCCTCCCGGGCGCGTAACCGTGCATGGGCGGACGTGACGGATCGAGCGGACCAAGGAACTGTGAGTGCATCAGACGATCTGGTTCACGAAGCCTGTAGCCAGAACGACGTTGGCGCTACTGGCGAACACCGCGAGCACCAGCGAGTTGTTCAGCAGAAGCCCCGGGATGACGAGGATCGGCCCAGAAGACGGCGGCAGCGACATAGCCTTGCAGATCAAGCCATCAGGGTCCGTGACCGCGCCGTACTCGATGGTGACGGTAACGGCTGACGTACTCGTGTTGGTGAGATAGAGGTAAATCTCGTCATACGCCGCGGTGCCGGACACGGCGGTATGCACCGTCGTTCCAGCGGTGGCGGTGGCGGCGATCTTGACGGGCTTACCGTTGGTCGAGCCGGATAGCTTTGCTTTGGTGAATACTTGAGGCATGTGGTTCCTTTACTGTCCGAAGATTTGAGCGGCGAGAATCGCCTGTCCGTATGCGGTGCCGTCGAGCTTGTCTGAGATGACTGCGCCTGTTGAGATTCCATCCGACGCGACGCGCCCCCATCCGATTGACGTGCCGGTGTTGTCGCTCACCATGACCTTGTCAGCGCTGCTTGCTGCGATATCCGCCGGAACGCCCGCGCTGTTGGTTGCTCTGCCAACGAGTGACATCCCCGCGCTGTTGCGCAGCATCGCACTCGTGACCTTGGCCGCGCCGATTGCCGTCGTGATCGCGCCTGTGCCGCTGCCGCTAACGTCGCCGGACAGAGTGATGGTCTGGTCGCCGGTATTGGTCCCCGACGACGTGCCCGAGAACGTACCGCTCTGCGTCGCAAGCGTTCCAAGCCCGTCTACGTCAAGAGTCGAGAGCCGGTTGCGCCGCGCGAGAGTCCCAAGCCAGTTGATCTGATCCGGCGTGATGAGAGCTGACGCGCCAGGCACAGCCCAAGTCCCATCGCCGCGCAGGAACGTCGTTCCGTCGGGCGTGCCCGTGCCGAGGTTGGTCACGGTATCCCCAGGCGTCACCGACGCCATGAAGTCAGCGCCGTTGATGCCAACCGCGCCCGCGGACACGACGCCGCCGATGATCGCGGACGACGGAAGCCCCTGCACGCTCGTTGCGTCGGTGAAGTCCCAATCCCCTTGCGGCTTGTTCGTGACGTCGACAAAAGCGTTTCCAGGAACGCCGCCGATCAAAAGCTCGATCGTCCCGCTTCCGCTCGCGATCTTTGTCAGATCCGTGCCCGCCGTCGCGCGCCAGATCTTCCGCGTGCTCACCTCGATCACGCCTTGCGTCGTACCGTCCGTGAATCCGATGCTCGGATTGGGAAAGTCCGTCGCGTTCGGGAGCAGCTTCCGCTTTGCCACGAGGATCACGCGCACGCCCGCGGCAGGAGCGGCTTCGCTCATCGCGCCTGTGAGAGTGATCGTCGTACCAGTCGTAGATGCCACGAGGTACGGCGGGCGCTTCGGACCGCTCGCGCTGTCCAGGATGTACAGGATGTGATTCGCCGTCGCCGCAATCGTCGGCAACGTCGGCTCGAGGATCTGGATTACCGTGGTCGTCGAGCCTGCCGCCGTCGCGCAATAGAACGGGACGCCGAACGCCTCCCGCTGCATGTTCGCCAGCCCCCAGAGCCCAGCGAGGATGTCGACCTCCCGCTGCAAGCGGTCAGGGCGGTAGATCGGAGATCCGCACGTTGCGTCTGCCGTGAACAACGCCGACGACTGCGTTCCCGTGATGATCGCGCCGCTGCCGGACAGCTTGAACAGCCCGCCCTCGTAGTCGGCCTCAACGAGCGCAGTAGCCGCCGGCCCGTGCGTGTTGCTCCTGTACGGTGCCGTCATGATGCGTCGCTCACGCCGGTCGCGCTCGCGCCGGATTCCTGCTGTGGCTTCGTGATGGCTTTGCCGGTGTGATACTCGATGGTGTTCCCGTCCTTGTAGTAGATGCGGGAGCTGCACATCGACGTGGGCTGCTCGCCTGTCTGCGAGCCTCGCGCGCAGTCGTTCAACTGCTTCAACGCCTTCGAGTAGGCGCTCAGGTCCGCGATCTTAGAAACGTGCTTCGTCATCAGCTCCTGGTAGATGTCGATCTGCAAGTCTTCCTTGCCGTTGTCGAAGCCGAAGACGACCTCGTCATTCTCAAAGTCCCAGGTGAACTCCGTCAGCGTGCCGTTGAACCCGCCGTAGCCGGAGCCCGTCGCGTGCAGCGCGCCCGCGAGAGACGAGTAGAGATTCACGTCGATGGACAGATCCAGCCACACGCCGTTCTCTTTGATGCCGGGCTTTCTGATCGTGCCCTGATGATGCGCGTGGCTCTTGCTCTGCCAGAGACGGAACGCCAGATCCGTGTAGTCGGCTGTCTGGGAGTCATCGGTCCAGTCCTCCACGAGCGCCGAGAACTCCGACGCCAGCCCGTACCGCGCGAACGCCGGCCCCGCGTATCCCGTCGCCGGGTAGCGCGCGTTCCGCAGCGTCGTCGTCGTCGTCTCGTAGTCGACTTGAACGAGGCGAGGCGGCGTCCACCCGGTACCACTGGTACATGGACTGCCAGTAGGTTGCCGTGTGTACGTCGCCCGCCTCCATACCATTGTTGCGCCGATGCCGCCGCCGGCGAGTTGTTCGAACGCTCCGGCGGGCGTGACGTTCGTCGCCGGATACCCGAGTCCTGGATGCATCGTGCTGACACGCTTCGATGACTCGGTGCCGTTGTCAGTCGTCATCTTCAGGTCGGTGCAGACCTCGGTATGCGGCGAGCTTGATGCGTCGAATTGGACGGTCTGGGAATTGAAGTAGAACTTCCGCCCGACCTCCCACTTCTTGTTGTTCCCGCCAGTGGTCGGGAATCGCTTGTCTTGAGTGAGAACAACGCGATCCGTCCCGCCGCCGCCGATCGTGTTGAAGAGCGGGGAGTCCGAGAGGATCTTTCCAGGACTGGCGGTAACGGTGATCTTCAGTCCCGGCGTTCCGTCGCCCACATCCGCCATGTGCTGGCTGGTCAGGATGCGGTACGTCCGATTGCTGTTGCGGATGCTCGCGGTCGCCTCGGTCCAGATCCACAGGGAGCAGTCGGTCCACTCGTTGGACGAGTGCCGCGTGCCGTACTGGCTCTGCGCGTAACTGACGGTCACGAAGTCGTGCGTCCCGTCGTTGCTCAACGTGTACGGCTGCAAGCCCTCGCCGTCTGCGCCCACGTCCATCTCGCGGTCGGCGTCCTTGTCAGTCCACGCCGATTCAAACGACGTGTCCCAGCCGTGCTGCATGATCCCGCTCGTGTACGACTGGCGGTTCCATGCCTCGTTGCGGGATTCCGTCTTCTGGTTGACGGAGTACAGGTTGACCGCCGAGTAGACGCCATCGGCGTCCTGCTGGAGCGACACGCCGCCGCTCGGCACGTCGTCGAGCGACAGGTTCAGGACCGCGAGCGCGGACGTCGCGACCGGGTACGCCTTCCACGATCCCGAAGCAAAGAAGTAGGTTCCTTGCTCTACGAATCTCAGCTCGCTCCCGACGATGGAGTAGATCGTTTTCTCTTGCGTGAGGTTGTATGACGGGTGCAGCGTTGTCCCGCCGCCGTACATGCGAACACGCTGACCAACAGCGAACGCTCCGGGAGTGTCAACGCTCCCAACCGACGCATAGCCCACTCCCGCAAAATTGCCGTATCCGCTCGTGCCGCTTGCATACGTTTCCGTGAGCTTCGGTCCATGCTGGATGAGCCTCCATTGCGTCGTGCGGTGATCCACCACGAGGCGCAGATGCGGTGCCCACGCGCGCAGGATCTGCCGGACGCCGTCGGCGAATCCGCAGTCCTGGAGGACGATCTGCGTCGGCTTCCATGTGAGAGAGCCGATCTCCGTCGTGTTGAACAGCGTCGAGGCGAGCGACGTATCGAGCACTCCCTCAGTGACAAGTCGCGTGCGGTAGTGCGTCTGCAGATAGTCGAGGATTTGCCCGACGCTCGCGCGCGTGTCCGCTTCCGCCGATTCGCCTGTGCCAAGCGGAGTCGCGCTCGCGCTGCTGACGAGCTTGATCGAGTAGATAAAGTCGGGATGTTCGCGCGGCAGGTTGAAGGCGATCTTCGGGATCGTGATCCCGTCCGGCGCGGATCGCTCGAGCTTGATGACGTTGGATCGGAACGTTGTGTCCCGGCAGGTGATCGCGAGTCCGCTGTCGGGGTCCATCGTCACGTCGGCGACGTGCCCGTAGAACATCCGCACCTGAGTCCCGGGCGTGACGCCGTTGATGTGCCACGAGGCGGTAGCGACGGTCGCATCAGGCGTCGGCACCTGCGCGTACAGCTCGACGGTGTCGTTTGGCGTCCAAGGGTAGGCGTTGGCCTGGTCGTTCTTCCAGGCGGTCAGGCCTTGCACGTCGAGGGTGAGCGTCTTTCCCGACTCGACGTTGTGGGCGAGGGACTTGACGTTGATCCACTCGCGTTCGACTTGCAGCGTGGCGCCCGAAGGCAGCGCGCCTGTCGTGAACGAGTTGTCGTAGCGCCTGCCAGATGTGGCGTCGGCGTCGGCGGTAGATCCGTCCTGAAACACCGCGATCAGCCCCGATCCGTCCGAGGCCCGCACCTTCAGCTTCTTTTGGGAGAGGACGGTCAAACAGCCGTCCCGTATTGCGGCGCGTCAACGGACGTGAACGCAATGTCGATGTCCTTGACGGCCTCGGTTGCCCCCTCCGTGTCGTTGCCTGGCATCTCGATGCCGGGCTCCATGTACGCGCCTTGCACCGCAACGATGGCTCGGAACAGGTACGCCGACGACGTGTAGTTGTTCGCGAGCGTCGCAGCGACGATCTGATTCGTAACGGCGCCGGCGGTCGTCGTGAACAGCTCAGCGGCAGATGTCGATACATCGAAGATGTACCAGAGTTCACCGAGGACGAGCGTGGTCGGCGTCGTGCCGCCGTAAGGGTTGGTGATGTCCAGCGCGACGCTACTCCCCGCACTCTCCGATCCCGTCAGCTTGAACACCTTCTGCTGGTCGTCGGTGACGGCGAGGATGCCGTACGTCGTCGTGACCGTGGACGGCACGTAGCCGCGGATGGTCGCCACGTTGTTGATGAAGCCGACCTTGCGCTGGAAGAAGACTTCCGTCGATTCCGTGGCGTAGAAGCTGCGCTTCATGTTGACCTGGAGTGACGTCTCGAACCACGTCTTTGCGCCTCGGTCGACGACGCTGGAGCGCGTTCCGTACAGGGCAGACTTCACCTCTGGACCGTCGCCAGCGACCTTGAACACGGGATAGCCGGTGAGGTAGTCGCCGAGAGGCAGCGTCTTGTAGACGGCGAGCGGGATCGGGTCGGGATTGGTCATCGTCCGGGGCTCGTTGGGATAGCTTCGATGTCCTTCTCGGCCTTGGCGAGACGCTTCTCAAAGTTGGCTTGGGTTTCGGCGATAGCCTCGAGCTTCTCGATGGCGGCGTTCAGGGCTTCGAGTTCGCGCTCCTCGGTCTGCTGAAGGATCTCGATGGTCTGCCCCGTCTTGTCGGCAAGGTCGGCGAGTTGGGCGTCCTTCTCGCGTGCGATGTCGGAGAGGCGATTCAGGGCTTCGTCGAGCGCCTTCTGCGCGGCGTTCGCTCCGCCCTCGGCGCCAAGTACTTGCTTCTGCGCGACGTTCTGGAAGATCTGCTCCGCGCCGCCGTTGATCAGGTCGTCGTCGCCGAGGCCTGCGCCCTGCTGGTTCAGTTCGTGCCGCAGAGCCTTGGTCGCGCGGCGCGTTCGCTTGCGAGCGGCGCGCTTGAACTTGCCTGGGATGGCCTTGTCGAGATCCGCCCCGCCGAACTCGCCACCGAAGCCGGCGGCGCTGGAGAGCGAGCCGGACAACTGGCCGACGCGGGAGGCGATCTCATCCATCGCGGCTTTGAAGCCCCCGATGATGTCCTCGCGCTTGGCGGCAAAGTCCTGATTCAGCCGCTCGCGCTCCGCGATCTCATCCTCGTACACCTGCTGGAGCTTCGCTCCGAACTGCTCCTGGATGGACTTCGCGGAGCCCAGCTCGGAGATGGTGTCTTCCCAATACTTCTTCTGCTGCTCGGCGGCATCGAGCCCCGCCTTGAGTCCAGCGGTCTGCTCTTTCTTGTACCGCTCGAAGTCCTCGGCGATGTCGTTGCGGCGGAAGTTCTCGGAGATCTGCGCAAGCTGCTCGTCGGTGAGGTCAAGCTCTGCGACCGCGCTTTCGAGTCCGGCATTCAGGAGGCGCAGATACCCGTTCAGCGCCGCGGCCTGCGTAAAGATGTCTGGACCGAGCGTGCCGGTGTTCGCGCCGCTGACATCGAACGACGCGCCAGCGCCTCCGCCGGTGCTCGTACCGCCTCCGAAGCCTCCGAAGTTGGAGACTTGCGGTCCGTACTTGGAACCGAAGAAAAGAGATGGATCACCCCCGCCGCCACCGCCGCCTGCGACGATGGTAGGTCTGCCCGCGGCCTGATCCTCGATCACCTTGCGCAGCGCTTCCAGTTGCGCATTCAGCGCCGTGATCTGCGGATTAGATCCGAGCGAAGCCGCGGCGTTGGTGAACCTTCCGCCTGCTCGCTTGACAAGCCCGGATGCCTCGCTATCCAGCTCCTTTGCTCGCGCCTCGGTTGGCGATTGCAGGTTGCCCTTGTCGTCATAGAACGCTGTTGGGTCCGGCAGCAAACGAATTGCAGCGGCCTTTATCTTTGAGAAGCCAGCGATGAACAGGTCTACCGTCGCGTCTGCTGCGGCTTTCGCGAACACGGTGAACTCGACCCACAGCTTCTTCGCCTGAAGCTGCGCCAGAGTGAACACCTGATCGAGCTTGATGGTGCGGATGATCGCCGGGAGATCTTTGAGGTTCCCTACGATGCCGCCAATCGCGGTGTTCAAAGACTTCGCTATAGCCTCGTTGTTGTTCTTGAAAAAATCCCCGATGGCCCTTGCGATCTTTTCGATGTAATCGAACACCGGCTGCAGAGTCCTGATGAGCGGCTTGCCAATAAAGTTGAGCACATTCTGCGCCGTCGCCTTCAGGCGTTCGAACGAGTCGGATGCGTTGTCGACCTGCGGCCCGAGCTTCCGCGCCTGATCGGTAGCCACCTTCATCACAGCATTGAGCCGAGCGTGCTTGACGAGCGCGTCGTCAAGCGCCTCTACCTCGACGCCTTGCGACTTCGCAAGTTGTTTGACCACTGCATCGAAGTTGATCGCGGTGCCGAGGTATTGCTTTAGTCCCTTGGCGTTACCGCTGACCAATGCGGCGGTGAAGTCCTCAAGCGCCTCGGTAGGCCCGATGTTGATGGACTTACCGAGTTGCACCGCGACCTCTGCGAGTTCCGCATACTCTGGGATGGACGCGACCGTCTCGGTGCGGACCGCTTTTACGGCCTGAGTCTGCAAGGCCAGATCAGGGATCATCCCGCGAGTGGCCTTTTGCAACTTCTCCAACGCTCCGGTTGCAGTCTCGCCAGCCGCGACCGCGAGCGTGTCGAAAGCCTCGCCCACGTCCTCTTGCTCAAAAGCCTGCTTGATCCCGAGCACGGCCACGCCCACCGCGGCCCCCAGCGTGACCTTCAGCGCCAGTCCGAGCTTGTCGCCGATGAACCCGGCGATCTGCCCTGCCGCCTGCCCCAGCGCGCCCGCGAGCTCGCCCACGACCGCGAACGCATTGCCAACCGCCTTGCCTATGAATCCCAGCGCGCCTGGCAGAAGCTTCGAGAGCGCCACGCCAAAGCCCCTGGACAGGCTTGCAGCCGCTTGCCCAGCGCCCTGCAGGAGGTCGCCTGCCGCGCGCGGTGCCGATCCGAGGATGCCGGTGATCCCGCCAGAGGCCAGCTCGCGCCCAGCGTTGCCGATGCCGTTCCCGGCCTGCCCTGCAGCCCTGTACGCGCCGTAGCCGATGCTCGTGGCCGCGCCGCCGATTGCCTGACCTGCACGCGCCCTGAACCGCGAGCGGGCCTGTGCGGCCTTTGCCGCCTCGCGCTCGACAGCCTTTGCTTCCTGCGCCGCCGCTCGTTCCGCCTCTTTCGCCGCGCGCTGATCCTCGCGGATCTTGGTGTTGGCGACCTTGACCGCAAGCGCCTCCTCCTTGCGAGACTCCTTCTCCCAGTTGGAGAAGATCGCATCTATGTCCTTCGACACCGACGCGGCGTAGGCTTTCGACGCCGCCGCGCGCTGGCCGAACGTCTTGTCAAGCCCGGCGATCCCGGACGATCCCGCTCCCTGGAAACTAAAACGGTTCTTCTGAATCGCGGCCTTCTGGAAAGACGCGATCTGATCCGCTGCGCGTTTGGCTTCCTTGATCTGGGAATTGGCCGCGCGCTTCGATTCCTTCTCAATCGCATCCGCCGCGCGCTTGGCCTCGCGCGCCTGTGCATCGGCTGCGCTCTTGGCCTGCCGCGCCTGGGTCGCCGCGATCTTGTTGTAGGCAGCCTCCTGCACCGCGGCGTATCGCTTCGCCGCCGCTTCGGCCTTCTTGGCGTCAGCCTCCGCTTGCTTCGCGGGGTTGGTGGAACCCCGGCCCGACGAGCCTCCGCCGGCTTGGCCTTGGTTGCGGATTACGATCTCGAACTTCGCCACTACCGGCCCCCGCTCCCGACAGCGCCGCGCCCTGCCGCGCCATCATGTGACTCGCGTTGTCCGCCGCGACCTTTGTCGCCAGCACGATCTCGAAGCACAGAGCCACACCGCCCGGCTGATCCCGCAACGCACCGGCAAACGGGAAGTCCCCCGTCGTCGCCGCGTAGATCAGCCGCAACGTGAACGACCGGTGACGCCGATCCTCGGGCGCTTTCGCACCCAGGAGGAGGTGGGCTGCCTCCTCCGCTACGAGTTTGGGACGGACGCTGCGTCATTGCTCATGTGCCCCTGAAACCAGGAGATGCAGTCCGTCAGAGCGCGAATGGCCTTCTGCTTCTGCCCCTTCATCCACACGAGCCACGCCTGTACGCCAGCGTTGCGCACCGGCATCCCGGGATCTTCGGCGTGGTCGATGTACGCGGCGAGCATGTGCGCCGTAGCCTCAGTCCCGAGTGGGTCCTTCTGCGCCGACTTGATCCACGCCGTCACGTTCTGCGGCGAAGCGTCGACGAGGTACACCTTGCCGAGTCCGAAGAACGTCATGTCCACCGTCGCCTCGCACCACGACGTCACGTCGAGCCGTTCCGGCTTCGGCTCCTCGCGCTCTTTCACTTCTGGGTTGTCCATGTCCCCTCCGTGTTGTTGAGGCCACGAGCTTCCACGGCTCAAGGCACCGCACTAAATCTCGTTGTCGGCTTCGTTCTCTTGCGCGGCGCGGATCAGCTCCTCCAGTTGGATCTTCGTGGCGGCGCTCCCGCAACCCCTGACAACCAGGAGCCCGAGAGCGCCGCGGTCCACTACTCGCCAGCCTTGGAACATCCGCCAGCCCCAGAGATCACGTCGAGGGGTATCCGGCGAAGTCGTCGTTGTATGCCTTCACGGTGATGAGGGAGGTGGTGGTAGGCGTGAGGAACGCCGAGCCAGTCAAGCTGATCGTCGCGACGTTAGACGACTCGTCCGGCTCGCTCCTCTGATCGAGGCCCATGCTGTGCACCTTGACCTCGAAGGCTCCGTTGCGAACGGTGATCGTCTCTGACCCGCCGTTCATCGCAACGTCGGCCGCACTGATGGTCGCCGTGGTGCCTACCAGTGCCGTGATGGTCACGACCTGCTGCTTGCCGGCAGTGTCCTGCGAGAGAAGGAGGACGTCTCCGACGTGGAACCCGGTTGCCGCCGACAGCACGAGCGATGTGCCAGCCGCCGCGAGCACCGTGACCGAAGTCGTCGACCCGGACGGGTTGTCCGACACAGCCATGAAACGGACGCGCGCCTGCCTGAGCGCCACGAGGTGCGTGAGGCGCAGGTAATCCGCGTTGTTCAGCGTCAGCGTCGACTGGAAGTCAGCCGTCACGTCGCCCGGGTAGATCTGGGTCCAGGTGTTGGACAGCGACGGGTCGGTGTTCGGCCGCGAGATCGCAACCGTGGTATTCTGCGAGAACTTCAGGCTCGCGCTCTGCAACGCCTGGCGGTCGCCGGTCCAGCCCGTCGAGAACGAGCCGTTCCTGTCCGCGAACTCCAAGTCGATGTAGACGTTCTGCGGGCGGTACGGGTTCTGCGCCGGCCAGCCCAGGATCGCGTAGCCCGGGGTCGCGCTCGTCGCCGGGGTCGGGACGGCTGCGGTGATGATCGTCTCGGCGTTCAGGTAGCCGGTCAGAGTGAGGTCGATGGCGTCGACCGACTCGCGGTCAAACGTCATCTCCCAGCCGTCCCAGATCAGGCCCTTCAACCCGCGGCCGGTCTGCGCCGTCGCGCCACCGGTGCCACCGTCCGACGCTGCCGGGATGAACGTCGCCGTGCCGGTGCCGATGGTCGTATCCCAGTAGTGCTCAGCGGAGTAGTACCGCGGGAGCGTCGTGCCGCTCTGCACAGCGATGGGCAGATTGAGCAGGAAGCCCGCGTTCTCGGGATGCACGCCGGTCTGGAGCGTGCCCTGATCGCGGTTGCGGTGGCCAGCCCAGATGTAGCGCGGGCCGCGGTCCTTGTGCTGCGTGTTGCCCTTGACCAGCGAAACCTTCTCGCCGATCTTCAGCCCGCCGTCGACGTACGGGATGTACCGCGGCGTGCCGCGCATGAGGTAGATCGTGCCCGTCGCGCCACCGACGCCGGTATGCACCGAGTCGGTAAGCGTGATGGTGGTTCCGTTCGTGATGACCGCGCTCGTCCAGGTGCCGTTGGCCGTGGTGTTTACCAAGTGCCCAGCAATGAACAGTTCGACGACATCGGACGATGCTCCGAGCGTTGCCGTTGATCCGACCGTGACCACGATCGGAGTTGCCGCCGTGCTCGACACGATGGCGACCGAGACGCCAGTGTTGAACGCGCCCGTGCGCGACGTGTTGGTCGCGTTCTCGGCCATGCGAAGGAAGAAGACGTCTTTCGGGATCTCATTTGCCATGTGTCAAAGTCCTCACGAATACCGGAAGACGCCGTTCAGCGTGATCTCCCATGTCCATGCCCAGAGCCGCGGAGCGCCGGCCTCGGGTCCGTTCTTTCCCGCCGCAAGGCCACCCTTCGGCGACCATTCGAAAGAGCCATTCAGCAGCGCGTCGAGCGCCTGCCGCTTCGGTCGCGGGTCGAGCGCATCGCGGATGACGTTCATCGCGGCATCCACCAGATCCGCCGCCAACGTCGCATCCCCCTCGGAGGCGCGATAGATCAGCGTGAGATCCAGCGTCACGAACCAGCGCGAGGATGTGCCCGCATGGGACCGGTCCCCTTCGATGTTCTCGCGCCCGGCGTCCGTAACGAGCGCCGAGATGCACGGCATCACGTCGCCGATCCTGCCCGTCTTCCAATCGAACGGCAGCAGGTTGCCGTCGTAGAAGCGGTACTCCCGCAGCCCCAGCGCGGTGTACGCGGTCTGGTTGGCGAGGTGCGCCCACAGCGCCGTCTGCAAGTCCTTGATTGGAGTGCTCACGAGCCAACGGCCCTGCCCTCCAAGCGTCCCGTCAGGTACTTGACCAGATCGCGCTCAATGCGAGCGCCCAAACTCTTTTCGTCCCAGATCTGCGCATCGTCGAACACTTTGCCGACGATGTTCGAGAACGGGTTGGGGACGACGCCTTCCAGCGGTCCCTCGTAGTTCTTGTCGGGGTCGATGACCGCGCGATCAGGCGCGAGCGTCGTCCAGCGCGAGGCGGCTTGGCGCAGCGATCCCGTCCACTCGAAGAACGGCGACGACGACGTAGCCCGCGAGGATGGTTGATTCGCCTCGTAGTAGCCGGACCGCTCCGAACGAGCTTTGATTGTCCCTGGCGCGTGACGGACGCTCGTACCGAAGCGGCGATCCCACACCTCGCGCTCGGCAACGTCCAGCGCCCCAGAGGCTTCCTCCAGCTTCTGGAAGAACGGGATCATGTTCTTCAGCGCCAGCTCCAGCCGGAGCACGTACGCGGCTGCTTCCGCCTCGCTGTTGACGGTGACGGTAGGCATTACCGCGGCTCGCCTCTGCCGGGCCAAGGCTTCAGCTTCGCGGGCGTAGGCGGCGCTTCCTTCTCAGGAGCAATCCTGCCCGTCGCGATGCAGTTGGGGCAAACGTCGGTGTTGCCCGCGGCTTCTGGATTCCACTTCGCGCCGCAGTTGTCGCATGTGCTCATCGTGAAACCCTCGCGAAGATGGAGCCCGCGCCGGCGTTCTTGGGGAGGATCATCGAGCGATCCGCGCCGAGCAGGTAGCCGCGCCCGAGGATGCGCTGGACTTCGAGGTTGGCCTCCATGATGAGGTCGGCGGCGTAGACGGGAGCCGCGACAGGCAGGCCGGCCGCCATGACCTCGCCCGCGAACGTGCGCGAGGCGTCAGGGCTGGCCTTGTTGAATCCGCGGCGGATGTACTCCGCCGATGCGCGCTTCAGTGCAAGCTCGGCCACCTCGGGCGGGACCGAGCCCATCACCCATGAGGTGCGATCCCATGCGGCGAACGAGGCGTCCACCCACAGGTCGGCAACAGCTTCCGACGCCGTCGCCCGCGCCGTGACAAAGCCAGTAGAGCCCTCGCCTTCGAGGTGGTTCTGGGCGGCGACGAGGGTCACGTAGCGCCCGGCCATTAGTCGCGCCTCGCGGGGCGGATGAGCAGCCAGTACAGCGCGAGCCCGACGCAGGCGATGCCCGAGCAGAAGCCGATGATAAAGGCAGGCCAGAACATCATGCGTCCCCCACAGGTCGTATAATGTCGGTATGCGTAAGGCCGACCCTTGGCGTCATAAGGTGACCGACCGCAATCACCCGCTTGCGGATAACCGCGGGCAAGTGCTTCGCGCACGATGGGTGCTTCACAAGGCGCTCGGACAAGGCGCGCATGCGTGCCGGTGGTGCGGCGAACCCTTGCGGTGGATGAACGGACCCAAATGGGTCCACGAACCGGGCGCGCTTGTCGTTGACCATCTTGATGGGAACGTGCGCAACGACGACCCGTCCAACCTCGCGCCGTCCTGCTTCCGTTGCAACTGCGAGAGGTCGCGCCCGTCCATCATTCGAGATGGCGAGCTGTTCGTGGTTCATGGAAACCAGCGCACTCGCGCCGAGAAGCGGATCTGCAAGTTGTGCGGAACCGAGTTCGTGCGATCCAAGTGCGCCAACCGTCAGGGCGGCGGCTACTTTTGCTCTCGTTCGTGCGGTGGAAAGCATAGATTCCCGGCTAAGCTTTCTCTACCGCTACCCACGAAACCATAATCGTCTGCGACAACCGCAGCGACGTGGTTACGGTGCAGGTAAAGCCCGCCGTCGTGATGCTTCCGGCGGTGATGGTCCCGCTGTCGCCGGCGGCAGTCACCACCATGACGGAAGGGATTGCCGTGAAGGCAGGATCGAAGACGACAGCGCCCGTGCCGGTGCCAGAGCCGTTGGTCGTCACCGCCACCTCGTTCACCTGATAGTGGCGCTTCTTCGTAGTGGTGTAGAGCTGCGGCATGAGGATTATCCAACCGCGACCGCGGCATCGAACGACACCCAGCAGACCGTGATGGAATCCGCGTAGATGTCCACGACGTTCCCAACGCGCGCGTCTCGCGACAGAACGCCCTGCACGTAACTGCCCGCCGTCGCCGTGATGCCAAGAGCCGTGAGAGGCACGATTACGTAGTCGGCAGCGGCGTAGGTGGTCATGTCAATCAGCGTGTTGACGGAGAAGGCGCTGGTCGTTCCAGCAGATCCCTCGTCGCTCACGAACTGCTTGCCGATGACGGAAAGCTGGAGGCCGTCCAGCGCCACCGGGGCACCCGCCACGATGAAGCACACGCTCGGCGTGATGTCACCCGTGCAGCCATAAGGCACGCGGAATCCGAAGTGCGCCCACGAGGTGTTGTCGTCTGGGAACGCAATCCCGACCGTGTGATTCTCGGCATCGGTAGCCGTCCCGATGGCGGCGGCAGTTGCGACCAGCGTAGGCGGCGAGCCCGCAACGGTGCCGAACGTCGAGCTTCGGTTGAAGTACTCGGTGTGAATCGTCCTTGTTGCGGTGGTGGCCACCGTAGGAACGGCAACGAACGCCGAGCCGCTGTAGGTGTAGAGCACGCCGCCAGCGACGTATGTGTGCTGGGGCATCTCGGCCTTGCCCATGAACTTGTAGGTGCCGTCGCCCACCACTTCGGCAAGCTCGCCGGCGTGGTTGACGAACGCGCTCCCGGTCGTCGGGCTCGAGCCCACCACGATGTACCGAGCGCCAGTCGCGCCGTACTGTGCGGGCGGCGTGTTCGAGCCGGTGACGCTCACGAGATTGATCTGCATCGTTAGCCCTTCTGCTTCGCGTGCGCGTACCAGCGGACGCGGATGTCCCGTGAGATCAGATTCGAGCCGGTGATGGCGATCGTAAAGCCGGTCTTGGTGGCAGCAGGCGAGCCCGAGACGGCCCACGTCGCGCCGTCCGCCTCGTCCGCCTCGTCCGCTATCACCATGATCTGCGGCGTGCTGTAGAAGCTCTCCGCGAACGTGACGGCTGTCGTGCCGGCACCCAACGCGCTGACGGCAACGGTCGCGACGCCGTAGTCCGTCTTCACTCCGTCGAAGGTCATGCCCATGGTGGTAAGGTCGGGCAGGGGCTGCCCGGTGAGAGGCAGCCCCCGTCCTGTCCTCTCACATCGCGAGTTCGGTGAGCTGCGCCGAGTAGGTGCAGGTGCCCGACGCCACGACCAGCGTGTAGATCCGCAGGTAGCGGAACACGCGCCCGTTCTTCTCGTTGCGGAAGTAGTAGACGAGCCGACCGCGACCGGTGGTCACGAGGTCGTCCGTCGCGTCCGCGTCCGTGCGCCGAGCCGCGATGTCGCCGAGCGTGCCAGTCGAGAACAGTTCCTCGATGTTGCCGGCCGTGCCGAACGTCGCATCAGGCGAGCCCTGCACGTAGACCTCGACCGCGTTGCTGGCAGTCGCCAACAGCGCCGAGAAGTCGAGGACGAGCTTGTAGTACGCCAGGCCAGTGCCGCAGTCCACGATCGGAGCAGCAGCGCCGCCAGTCGCATCAAGGGCGCCGGAAGCCGTGATGGCTCCCGAGTTCTTGAGGATGAGCAGCGCATCCTTCTGGTAGCCGGGCTCGAAGTGAGTCTGAGAAGCAGCCATGTGTGTGTCTCCTGTTCTTTCTGTGCCGGATTAGGCGATCATCGCGGCGTTGGAAATGTTGCGGAGACGCGCCACGCTCCACGGGTTCTCGATCGCGAGCCCGATGTCCCACTCGATCCGCCCGATGCGGTACGGGTCAGAGGTCGGAACGTTCGGCGTCACGATCATCGGCTGGGTCTGGAAGCCGAAGCAGTAGCCCGGCTCGAACTTCACAGCGTAGATCGAGCTGGCCGAAGCCGTCGCGCCGCTTCCGCCGAGCTCGTTGAACGCGATCGACGCGTACACCGAATCGACCGGATCGACGATCACGATCGGGATGTCGTTGTAGGTCGTGACCTTGCGGCCCAGCGCGTCCTGCGAGTAGCCGACGTAGCCGAGCACCGACGTCGAGCGTCCGCCCGCCGTGATGATGTTCTGCATCGCCCGCGACATGAGCAGCGCGTTGGCCCCGGGGACCATCGAAAGCAGCGTGTCCAGGCTGGACGCCTGAAGCGGATCGCCGCCGTCCGTCGAGCCTTCCGACAGGATCTGCCCCGTCGAGCTGACCGACGTTCCGACGCGGATCGCGATGCCGTCGAACGACTCAGGATCCGTGACGCTGTTCCCGTTCAGGAACGCATCGCCGATCTTGTGAGCCAGTGACTTCGCCTTCATCGCGAACTGGCGGGCAACGATGCCCTCGCCGTGCATGCGAATCAGCGCGTTGTCGACCTTGAGATCGCCACCAGCGAAGGCGACCTTTTCCACCTTCGGGTTGACCTTGCCGGTCGACTCGCTGAACGCTTCGTTCAGGGAGCGGAAGCCAACGGTCGGCAGATCCTGCTCGAGGGTGTACTGCCAGGTGCCCGAAGGCGCGTTTTCAATCGGGAGAATGGCGCCAAGCGGATGCGCGGCGGCATAGACCTCCGCGTACGTCCGCTCCGGGCCGATCTCCATCAGCTTGACGGATTCGACGAGAGTAAGAGCCAAAGGTGCCTCGCATCACGCCCCGACTACTTGTTGTACTTTGCGCGGATCTCCATCTGACGTGAGGCGCGAGCAACAGGATCAGGGATTGCCGCAGTCGCGGACATCTCCACCCTGTATGCGTCGTGCGACCCGATCAGAGGCGCGGACCCGGCAAGCGTTCCGGTGCCGTTTGTGACTGACGTAGGCTTGTACACGTCGTCGGTGAGGTTCTCCCTGAACACATCCACAACGGGGCGCAGCGTTGAGCCGTCGTCGTGGTAGACCTGCCCGTCCGTGCCGACCTTGAGGTAGGGCAACATCTCGCGCTTGAGGCGGTCGGGTCGCGCAGGCATGTGCTTGGCGATCAGATCCTCAAGGGCGTAACGCGCCTTGTTCCTCGCGGCCTCCGCCTCTGCCTCGGCCTCGCGCGCATTGCGAGCTTCGTTCTCGCGTTGCACCTGCCGAGCCCAGTTGCGGGTGGCTTCGTCCGGGATTGCGTCGATGTTCGGGGCGGTTGGGCTTGTGCCTTGGTCCTGAGTGACGGGCTCTGAGCCTCCGCGCCTCGCGATACGCGCACTTGCCGCCGTGGAGTTGCTGAGTCGATCAACTCTGTGGACAACCGGGGCGATCTTGGCGTCCAGTAGCTTCTCGATTGCTTCCAGGGTCAGCCCAACATTTGCAGGCGGTTGGTCGCCGGTCACGGTGTTGAGTACACCGGGGACTACAGCGGGGCTCTCGCTGCCAGGATTCGCGCCGGTTGTGGCGGTAAGCACTTACGCGCACCCTCCCTTTTGGGATCTCCGCACAGGTTCAACGCCTGTACGGAAGCGCACTTCGCCCGGGGTCCACGCCCGGACAGATATGCTTATCGCTTCGGAGGCGACACCTGTGAAGGGCGCTCCGTGCGATTTTCTACTGGCGGCTTGGGCTGTCCCGCCGTCATGGTCGCGGGCTTACCGAATGCGCCGCCCTGCCCGCCTGGTGCCGTCATGGTCGGAGGCGGCGGCGTGATGTCTTCCTCCGTCAAGGCGTCGATCTCGGCCTCGATCTCGCTCCATTCGTCCTTGCTGATCTCGCCGCGGGAGAGCTGCGCGATACGCTTCAGTTGCCCCTTGTGCCAGGTCAGGGACTTGATCTTTGGCCCGATCTTCAGGTACTCGTCGACCAGTTCGGCTCGGTCGGCAAGGTCGAACCGGCTCGTGTACTTGACCGAGCCCTGGAACGCCTGCGCGTCGATGGGCGGCGCGACTCCCATGAGATACCGCGCGGCGATGTCCAGCAGGTCGTAGTGGCAATCCGCCGCGTCCTTGGCGATGCGGGCCAGGGAGCGTGATTCGGTGTTGTTGAACCGCGACTGCTTGGCGGTGCCGGATTCCGCCTGCGGGCCTCCGTTGAAGGTGCCCACGGCGTCCGCTCCAGACAGCCTGGACGCCTGGAAGTCCAGTTCCTCGACGCGCTTCATGGCGGTATCGAACGCGCCGGCGTCGGTGTTCTTGTAGTCGACGCTCTCGCCCTCGTTGAGGATGAACGAGTTGGTGGCATCCCGGTACAGGTTGGAAAGCGTCCTGTTCTTCAGGATGACTTGGAGCATCGGCACGGCGTGCAGGTATGCGGAGATGGTCGCCCATGACCGCTCCTGGAAGCCGGCAAGGTCGGCGCGCTTTGCCCCGTCCAGGATGGACCGCGACTGAAGCGGCGCGATCTTGCGCCCGCCGCCGTAGTACAGCGCCAACGGCACGCGGTTCAGCCCGTGCGTCACCCGCGCCGTCTCGATGGGATCTCCCACGAGAGTAGCCGCGACAGGGAACACCGCAGGCGTTGCCGCCTCGTTCAACGGTGGCGAGCCTGGAGCGCCCGTACCGGCGTCCGAGACGCCCGAGGACCGGGCGATATTGCTCGTGGTGCTCTGCTGCTGATGCGACGTGTACGGGGCTTCGTAGACGATTGCCTCGGTCCTGGTCAGCACGATCCACTGGATCAGGCTCTTGCGCATCTCGGTAGGTGCGTCCTGCCTGGAGATGTGGTGCGTGAGGATCACCCATACCGGCCTGCCCTGCTCGTCACATTCCCAGTTGGTCACGTTCTCGGGTGCGAACTTCACCACGCGCGGGGCCTGGTCGATGCCGAGGCCCTTGACGATGTCCGTGGGGAGTTGGCCGGCGGCGTTGCGGGTGCCTGTTGGGACAGCATCCAGCGCGGCGGCCTGCTCGGGCGTGAGCTTTGGCTTGGTGACATAGAACGCCACGAGCCCCATCGGCACGGCCTCGTCGCTGTTGGTTTCCAGCAACTCGGTCAGGCTTGAGCCCTGCCCGTCGACGTTGTCGGCCCACTGCTCCAGCATCTGCCCGAAGGCGTCCAGTTCCTTCTGCTCGGCAGGCCCGTACTTGATCTCAGGCTGTTTGGCGAACACCGCGCCTGCGAAGCTCGAAGCGATGCCTTCCGTCTTGCCCAGGAAGGGCGAGATGAGGACGCGGACGCGGTACTGCGTCTCGTTCTCGAAGTCGCCGCGGTTGAGGAACTCGCGCTTGACGGCGGGATCGGAGAATCTCCCTGTGACGGCGCGCGCGAGCTGCCACTGGTTCGGAGCAGTGATCTGCTCCAGGTACCAGGGATGGAGGCTGAGGAGCGAGTCTTTCAGTGTGGAGTCAATCACTGGCCACCTTTTCTCTTGCCATCGCACTCACACTTGACAGCTACCGCCGCATCCGGCAAACGAATTATCCTCACAACATGCCCGCATTTCTCGCCGCGCATATAGTCGCCGTAGTGCTGATGGCCTTCGCACGAGCAACGCCAAAGGCGCGCGGTGGCTTCTGGATGCCATATGTCCATCAGCATTCTCACCGGCACCTCCCGCCGTGGCAATGACCGCCGCGGCTGTAGATGAACACTGGCGACGGCGCGTAGTATACCGGCGGCGCGTAGTAGGGCCGGTAGACGGTGATCGGCGCAGGCTCGGGCTCCGCGTACACGGTGGCGGCGCATCCCGACACGAGCAAGAGCGCGATGGCAAGCAGGAGTTTCTTCATGGTCATTTGTTTCAGTATGTGACGATCAGGAGCGCCGCCGACAGCAGGTAGCCGTAGGGCGTGTTGATCGGATCCTCGACGATCATCTGCAAGCTCAGGACGATGCCGGGCGGCGGCTGCGACGTGCAGTAGATGAAGCTCTGGCCGGCGGAGTTGAACCCGGTGGACGGGCCGATGAACCCCGACCACGCAAGGAAGAAGTCGTAGTAGAACATCGGCAGGTCGACGGATCCGTAGAGCGTGATCTCCTGCCCGATGAACGGCGGATGCGGGCACGCCCAGATCTCGTAGTAGGCGCCCGGCCATCCTTGCAGCCGCAACCACGGGAGCGGGTTGAACGGCGCGATTGGGATGGTGGATCGCTCCAGCGTGGCAAAGAGCGTATTGCACTGTCCCTGCTGCGGCTGTGGCGCCGGTGGAGGCAGCGTCAACTGCGCCTGCGCGATGGTGCAGGCGAGCATTGCCAGGAGAAACCGGCTCATGCGGTCTCGATACTCATGCAGTTGTCGATGGCGTTAGCCGACCTGAGCGCCTGCTCCTTCTGGTTGACCATTGTCCTGCTGTCGTTCCAATGGTCACGCACCAGGGCGACGGCTTCTATCTTTGCCGCAAGCCAGCCAGCCTCGAAGCATCGCCGCTCGTTGGCGTCGAATCCTTCTGGGATCTTGCTCATTCTTCCCACTCCTCCATGAGCGCGAGGACGGCGTCATCGTCGGGCGCATGCGCGGCGCAGAAGCGAGCGCAGTCCAGCAGTAGCTCGAGGTGCTCCTGTGTGAAGCAATCGCGGAACAGGCGGTCATCGTCCACGCAGTTCTGGAGCATCTGCAGAACGGTGGTCCGTTCGCTCGGCAACTTGCCGCGTCCTGTGGCCTTCAGCATGGCGTGACTCCTCGCGACCTGTACGCCGCCTGCCGCTCGCGGTGGCATGTTCGGCAGTACCGCT
>Ga0210380_10000113_pt1 | contig 45631 bp, 61 predicted proteins | sample PLM4_5_coexredo_FD_155476 | JGI IMG/M metagenome (GOLD analysis project Ga0210380, IMG submission 155476) | Groundwater sediment microbial communities from an aquifer in East River, Colorado, USA - PLM4_5_coex redo | ecosystem: Environmental > Terrestrial > Soil > Riparian zone | place: USA...
ACAGCACGCACGAGGCTGCGAATAATATACCTAACCTAACCTCGAACCATGACACCAACCTATACTCCTGTAAGCCATACAACACAACAACTTGATTATACAACATAATCCCTCCCCACTTATGGACCAACCCCCAGCCAAAAGGCCCGTGGACCCGTGGATATTCTGCGTGCGAGACGATTGCCCCCTTGCCCCAACCAACTATTTCGTGCCAAATGCAAATCAGGTGTGGACATTTGATCCGCTGTGTGCAGACTACTCATAGTTGCCGCAACGAGGCTGATCCCCTCATCCGTGCAGACAGCTAGAGTGTGGGCACTGCCCAAACTCAAAACGATCAAGTGTCCACACTCACAGAGGCTTTGCAAATCATGCATTGCCCTGGGTAGAGGCATGTCTGCTGATCATACCCATCAGCGAAGCAGCAGACATCCACTACATAATACTTACTTAATCATTATATGATTACATCAACATGATATGCATAGCATACCATGAGCGCAGCTATGTGTTACAGAGTACTTGACACAAGCGTAATAATGTGCTATTATACAAGAACAATTGGAGAGGGGAAGAGGAACTGCTAAATAGTCAGTATGTCTATGCAATATGCATATCACATGAAGGAACAAGACAAATGCAACACAAGTCCACAGACACATTCGTATACGTAGTGCAGAACACAGCCGATGCACGCATGGATTATTATCTAACAGAACGCAGAGCCAAGGAAGTCGGTCTGCCAACAATACATGTGTATAACACAGGCGTGCAATACTACGATCCACATGGCAAGTACTTCCCAGAACGCGTGATGTAACATGATCACAGGACGACTGAGCGGCAAACAAGTATCACGCATCATCGACATGTGGGATGAAGGCCGCTCAGTCGGCTCTATCGCTGCTGAACTACGCGTATCGAAGAACATCATCACTGGACACCTGAACCGACTCCGTAAGCGTGGTGTCCCATTGGCGTCACGCAAATCACCTATAATAAGGAAGACGAAATGAGTACATTCGAACAGGCATACCGTGATCCATGCATGGCAATACCACGTGAACGCTTGGTTATTACCGCGCCAGAGGCGCGACCGGCCGTGCTTGGCGATACGCAAGACGTGCTTGAACCTATACTTGAACAAAGCAAAGCAGCATCACCAACATCATGGCCAACTAGCATCAACCCACGTGAATGCGATCACCACTACCAACCACTACGTGAAGGACTCGTATGCTGTAGCATCTGCGGATGGTGGTGGGATGCGGACTTCGAGAGTAGTGTGCGATGAATGCCTTATTGAACTTCTGCGCCATAATCGTCGGTGCAATACACTTCCTCTGGTTACCAGCCCTACTCGTGTTCCTGATCTACTACTGGTTCACACACTGAAGGAGACAACCACATGATGACCAAGAAGGACTACATCCTAATCAGCACAGCCATACGCAGTATAGACAATGACCTGATACGTGTTAGCTGTGCACGTGTGCTTGCGTATGCATTGCGTGAGGACAACAGGAGATTTGATATAGACAAATTCATCAATGCATGTGGGAAGGAGCATGTGAAATGATTGCATTCATACGAAACATATGCGCATGGTGCTTTGTCATTGTGATATACATCGGTTGGCTACCTGCACTTGCTATAGCATGCACGTTTATATTTGGTGTAGATGAGCCAACACCACAGGTCACATGTGTAACCACATCACGTGGTAACATCGTATGTGGAGAGAAGGTGCCATGACCAGCAACTTGATCAGTGGCTTTGCTGCGTTGCCATATAAGACACTAACACTTGAGCAATGCCTGATCGGCGTGCCCACTGGAACACGACTGCATCGCATCATCCGACTGGAGCATGGATGGCGATTGTGGTTGTCTACAAATGACTATATCCACGGCACCTACCTGGAGTGCCACAACAGTGGTATAGTCACACGCACAACAGTACGAGAGGATGAAGGAGACGAGACAATACCGATACGACCAGCCGATAACACAATCCGATATGGATGGAATAAGTAATGCATCGCAAGGACTACATGCTGCTCGCATCCATCATATGTGACATGGAGGATGCACACATGCGACGTGCATGTGCTAAGGAGATAGCATATGGTCTACAGAAGGCAGACAGATCATTCCAAATTGATCTGTTCCTAAGCGTATGCCTTGACGCTAGTAAACCGAGGACACTGATACTCAACATGAGTAAACAACCAGCCGATGGACGGCAATAACACAAGGTGAATGATATGACAATCAATGCGACCCTCAAAGGTGCTGAGCTTGCCAACTACTTGGCTATCACACTCAGTGACCTGGAATTCGAATTGCTCGTGCGTAATCGAATCAAGAATGAATTCGCACGGCTGCATAGGCATGAGCCAAATCTCAGTGAGTCATACAACACATGTCGTTTCGGTATGTCGTGGAGTGATGAAAGTGAATGGCATGTGCGTGTTGGTGAGAACTACAACAAATCCGCAGAGGTAGATGGACAGGTGTTGTCACGTTGCTGTAGTGATGTGGCCAAGTTGTATGAGATGAAGAATGGCAACAAGTTGAGTTTGTTGTTGCCTGCTCCTGAGGTTGATGTGGATGTGGGTAGCGAAGACAAGAAGTGGTGAGTCAGATCGTCGGCGCGAAGGGGATATGCTATGCATAGGTGGCGATACGTGCATTCGTGCAATCGTCGTTATCATTAATCCCCTGGGGTTTAGGGGGCACGCTTTGCGTGCCCCCGTTCTATAGGATATGGCCATGCCAATAACCAACGAACCAAAGGACGTGTTCAAGTTATATTCCATGAACGTAGCTCCAGACGAATGCTGGCAATGGCATGGTGCATGGGGCGGTCAACCACGTGAGAAGCGTCCTTACTTCATGTGTGGTGGCGTGCGAACAGCGGCATATCGTTGGGTGTATGAGCTGGTCCATGGTGTGCGGTTGCGACATGATCAACTCGTACTCCATAGCTGTGATCGAGGTGGATATCCATGTGGCTGTGGTAATCCCGCACACCTCCGTCTTGGCACACGCACAGACAATACCAACGACGCAATGGAACGCGAACGACATGGTATGCCTAAACACGTGGTGCGTGCTATCCGCAAACTCCTCAGTGAGGGCCGAACACAAGAGGAAGTGGGCAAACTCTATGGCCTCTCGCGCACAGGCATTGGACGTATCGCACGAGGCGAAATCCACTCGCACGTAGGAGATGAGCCCCCCGCGTGCTAACCTTCCATGTGGACGCTCCGAGTTCACCAATGACCCTGATCACATCCCTCGCCAATGTGGGCACCCAAATCCTCGCTAGCCTCACACCACAACTGCTTGCCATCATACTACTCAACATCGTGTTCATTGGCTTGTTCATCTGGTTCATCGATGCACGAGCCAACCATACCGTCATGGTCATGCAACAACTGCTTGACGCTTGCATACTGAAAGGGAAATGAATGAATTGGATAGAACCAACCGAGGAACAAATGATACTTGCCTGTCATGCCTACCTGGAGGCACTGCATGAGGACATGCACAACGACCGGCCAGTGGATTGGTCCGATGCCAGATGGAACCAACATGTGCATGACCAAATGGAATTCACGCGCCAACTTATGCGACCAGTGGTCGGTGCGATCATCAACCAACGTAAGACAGTGGAATGAATGAATGCAGAATGCACAATCAATCGAACGGGCAATACAACTCATCGCACGGCAAATAGAACACGTCCATGCCCGTGTGGATGATCTGCAAGCTATGGTCACGACCCTCCAAGCCACCAGTGCACAGCACGAGTACAAACTAGAGGAGCTAACCAACCGTGTCCGGAATCAAACCTATCAAACCAATCCAAACGACACTCCCAACAGTGACAAACTCAGTCACACCGAAATCACTTAAACAACCAGATGTGCCTAAATTCCATGGCCCATCTGCTAAACGACTGCAAACAATCACGCCACGACGTGTGGCCGGTGCCATAATCGCTGGCAAACCCAAACTGAGTATCTAACATGACACGCTTCAGCAAACTAATACTTGATGCACAAGGTAAACCAGTCGAAACTGATATACGTGACATCCAGCAATCAGTTATAATGAATTGCCCAAACTGTATCCTCTTGGCTAAACATTACCGTGCAGATGGTAGTTGCATGTGTGATGATCCGCTCAACCATGATATGACTGCGTGGGGATATACGTGGGATACTAAAACCAACATGTGGACAGGAGAATAACATGCCACTCGATGCAACCTGGGATAACGTCAGCCCTATCCCACCCGAACACGATCCGTTCGCTGAACACAATGCCAAACCATCGTCCATCATGTTCCCAGTAGGTGAACGCAGAGTAGGATGGCAAACGCGTGCTGGTGGATACCAACGTATCAACACACATAAGGCCATCATCCGTGTTCCAGATGTGGATGATACAATGACACTCAATGAGGAGAGTGTGCATGTGCTGGGTGTGGTGGGCACTGGCTATCAACTCATCCACAACAAGGAACTGTTTGGGCGTGTGGAGCAAACCATGCGCAAGGTAATGCCTGCACATACCTTGGATGGAGTTCAAATTAAGGACAGGGTGTCAGGATATGGACGTATGTGCTACCGCGAATACATCTTCCCCAACATCAAGTGCAACCTGGGACGTGATGCAAAGTCAGACATTGCGTTCCGAACCATCGTGCAGAATGGCTATGGCGGTTCCGCACTACGCATCCACAGTGGAGCAATCGATTTCTTCTGCACCAATGGCATCATCAGTGGTGAACACCAGTCAACATACAACAAGCACACGAGTGGCCTCGTGATCACAGGCGTGGATCGTATCATCGAACGTGCACTGGAGACGTTCGCGAATAACCAAACCAAGTGGGCAAAGTGGACGCAAACACCTGTGAAACATGCAGCTGCGATGGATTTGTTCAAGGAATTGGCCGCGAGTGACAAACTATGCGAGAACCTGGGCATGCAATACCTGCGTGAACAGGAAGAACGTGGACCGAACTTGTGGTCGGTGTATAGTGCAATGACATACTACGCATCACATGCGGAGGGTGAGTTCAAGTTGCGTGCTACAACTGAAGCACAGGATAGTGTTGCCGCGACTATGCTAAAGCGTGAACTCAATGTGGCGCGTTGGGTTGAGACACCAGCGTGGAGACGACTAGAGTTGGCGTAGACTTGACACAAGCACATGGTTGTGCTATACTATAGGTATAATGAAGAAAGGAAAGGACAAGTGAATATCTACATATCCACTTCACTGCGTAGCCAGATGAAGGAGTATGGTGATACGATCAACTGGTCAAAGGTTGCAGCAGATGCATTCGTATCCGCAATGCAACAGGAGAAGGATCGTATCGATCAACGCCATGCACGTAGGCGTCTAACACAACGAGCATATTCATGGATCAACGAAGGGACCTAGCAGATGCTATCGTCAGACAAGAACAAACTCGTGGACAAAGTGAATACCGCCTTTGCCAGTATCGGCAAGGGCAATGGCACCAAGATGCCACCATCCACCAACAACGCAGACAGCTATGCGTATGACCTATGGGTATCACACCAACTCGTGTCACTTGCAAACAAACGAAAGGAGTTAGCTGAGAAGGCATGTATCAAAGCCGGTATCATGCTGGATAAAGAGAAGGACCCACGTCCTGAAGGCACGAAGGAAGTGCTGTTCAGTGGCGATAACGTAGCCATTAGCTTGAATGTGAGTGGTGCGGCTACTCGTATCAACACTGAGAAGCTGCTTGCTTATCTGGTTGAGCATGGTGTGCCAAACAAGACACTGGACGAAGCCATTGCAAGTGCATCGTCTAAGTCCCGTCCTGCTCACGTGTTCTCTACCTACCTACTGACCAACGATTGACGTAGGCCAAGCATAAGTGCACCATGTCCTCACAAGGGCATGGTGCTGCTTGTGTTAAGGAGTAACAACGTGGGTAAGGTAATACACATGAGTGAACGCAAACCAATACCGCCTAAGTCACAGACATTCGAGCACGGTGGACAGAAGTATACGTGCACGTTCGATCCACGTGCGCCTAAGTCTGAGCAATGGGTGTGGACAGTAAACTATAAGCGCACATACCCATACATGGGCTCGGCTCCTACACTGGAGAGTGCCAGTGTCAAGGCACGCAAGCAAATCCATGCGCTGAACAAGCACATCATCGCAATGGAGGAGAACGAATGAGTATATCTCCTGTAGTAATCGAACAACTTAGGCAAGCCATCAAGGAATTGGAGCCTCCATTCTTGGCCTTGCCAGAGGCAGGAGGAAACCCTGTGATCCTTGCTTATCGGCGAGGTGCACGTGACGCATACCAACGTGTGCTAGACACATTGCTGGAAGAACAAGATGAATGATACACCAACCGAACGTGCTGCTATCAATCAGCTATCAGTTGATGAACTTGATGCCATGCTCGCAGCTATACGTGAGCGGCGACTGGCACGTGTGCAGAAGCTAGAAGCTATAGCCAAGGTCAAGGCTGACGACGCTCGCCTCGTTGATTGGTTGTCGTATGAGAAAGCATACAAGGTAGCTAAGCGTGCACTCGATAAGCTGGAAGTAGAAGAAGCCAAGGTGGAGAAGCTGATCCACAAGGTTCGACTGAAGGTGTTCGAGTTACAAGCATAGGAACAAGCACATGACAATAGAAACAGACAAGGCATGGGATGCACTTGTGAAATCTTGTATAGAGTGGGCCAATCACATGGATCAATGGGAGAAGTTCAAGTTCAACACAGAGTTCGGAACCGTCTATGTTTCCATTATGTTGGAGACAGAATATCCAGACAGTTTCGATCTTATAAATAAATAGAAGGCCAAGCACATGGAACTGAACAAGACAAGCACACTCGTAGTCAAGAAGTGGATAGAAGATAAGCGTATCGCATTGGTCAACGAGATGACTGCGATCAAGGCACGCATTGATGTGTATACACAGATGCTCAAGGAGTTGGAGCAACAGCAACCAGTTGTTGTGTCCGTGAAACGTCCAAACAAAAGAGGACGACCAGCAACCAGTAAGACAGACAACGCGATTGCTCTTGCACTAGAAGCTGCGGGTAGTAAAGGTCTTACAGCCAGAGAACTAGCAGAGGTTGCACATCTACCAATCGGCACAGCAGGCAGCCGTCTTACACATTGGAACAAAGCAGGTAAGGTGAAACACATAACACCTAAGTACTTCATCGTGCATAGCACACAGGAGGATAACAACGTGGAACAAGGAGGTATGCAATGAGCATCAAGGCACGTGATGTGCGAACGAACATCGCAGCCAATGGCTTCGAGCGTGGCGTTGTCATCACGCTTGAGTCTATATGCGAAGACCTCAGTGCATTGCGAACCAACATGCAGGATGCTGCTGAGTTGATCGTTGGTATCAGTGAACAGACAGAACGCTTCCTAATCATCGGTAATGGCATACAAGCCAAGCTGGATATGTTGGAGAGGAATGTACGGGATGATGAACCACAAGGCTAGCTTCCGTATGGCAACTGCCGATGATGTGCATCTGGAGACGTATGATCACACCAAGTTGAGCGCGGTCAACACATGTCCCACGTATGGGATACTCAGGTATCAATTGCATAAGCAGATGCCGTCCGAAGGCAGAGCCATGGCACTGGAGGCTGGCAGCGCAATGCATGAATGCTTCTCGTTCATCCGGCTGGTGTCGTTGATGCAACAGCATGATGCCAGACCTGCATTCCAGGATGCGTTATGGGACCACCAGATGATGCGCCTGTTTGGTGCGGAGCGTATGGTATATATCAACAATGCACTGGAGATGTGTATCGATAAGATAGACGTGGCCAAGACAGGTGGTCTGGCTGTGTTGGAGACATCTGGGTTCTACGATGATCCACGTGATAAGCGACGCACGCTGAGCAACCTGGAGGAATGCCTGTATGCGTATGTCAATCGATGGCGGTGGGATCATCCCGTGTGGATGCGTGATGTAGACAACCCGCTATCGGATGTGGGTATCGAGATACCGTTCGATCTTGTGGTAGATATCAGTGGCCTGCCTATCATACCGAAAGCACACATGGAGTTCCGCTTAACGGGTCGGATCGATGGCATCCATTACAACACACGCAATGAGTTGAGTATCCATGACAACAAGACAGCAAGCAGGCTAGGTGATGCGTGGTCTAACTCATTCCTGCTCAGTCATCAGATCACGGGCTACTGTATTGCTGCTGCTACGTTCATCCAGGAACCTGTCAACAAGGCAGAGGTACTTGGCTTGGCTATCCCTCTACCTCGCACTTATGACCTTGGTGGTTATGTGCGCGAGGTGGTTCCACGATACGACTACCACTATGCCAGATGGATAGACTGGTTAGTGCATACCATCCAGTTGACCAGACAGTATGCTGGTAATCCATTCGATGCACCGAAGTATACACACAGTTGCAATCGCTACTTCCGGCCATGCTCAATGATCCCATTCTGCGATGCGGATGACGAGGAACAACATCGTATCGTGAATGATATGGTGGACAATGAATGGTCGCCACTGAACAAACCAATCCTGGATGGGATTGGCAACGAGTGACCACATGTTGTGTGTAGTTGACTAATCGCGATACCACATGTTGTGGTATTGACACATGCAAAACAGGAGCCGAACATGGATGAAGTCGTAATTGCAAGAACACTCAAAGCATTGGCTGTGTTAGCTGAGAAGATCAGTGACGTTGATACGAAGGAGGCATTGATACTCGTCTGTGCCGTGTTGATCGAACACAATAAATCCATCCAGGAGTTGGTTGAGGCAGGAGATGATTACTAATGGATGATGAACCGCCATTGATGGGTGGAGGCATACCGATAACGTCTCCACGTGTGGACAACGTGCAACTACAGATGCTGCTATGGGGTGATAGTGGTAGTGGTAAGACAACGCTCGCCGCGACCGCACCTGGAGTCAAGCTGTTCCTCATGCTGGACCCCGGTGGTGAACTATCACTGGCTGATCGTAATGATATAGCTGTGCTCAATCTGGCAAGTGAGTCACCGATCAGGTTGATCACTCAACTTGGTTTGCCTGATCCGTATGGTATTGGTAAGATACTGCTTGCCCGTCCCGACATCGAGACCGTGGTGGTTGATAGCATGACCACGCTTGCGTATGCGGCATTGCAGAACAGCGTGATATTCAACAAGTCAACGATCGAACGGCCGGGTATGCATGGATACACGTTTCGCAATGCCAGTGTGCTGCGTGCGACCATTGCAATCATGCGGATATGTGCGGAACACAAACGCCACCTGATCCTCATCACGCATGAGGGTGCGGCGGATCGTAATAGCGAGGGTGTGCCTATCAGTGTGACCATGGCACTGAGCGAGGGCACAGCTAACCAAGTTGGTCTGCGCTTCAATGAGGTGTGGAACCTAAGTGATACAGGCACGGAACGTCGTATCGCCATACGTCCGTGCCGATTGCGTAAGCCTATGAAGTCTCGCTTGTTTGTATCCGACAAGCCTGAGTTTGTATGGCACTATGATGCTGATACACAACAAGGCGAAGGCATAGCCGAGTGGTATCACGCATGGCAAGCTGGTGGTGGGAAGAAGCTAGCGTTGCCTGTCGCAACCCCAAGTAGAGGAGTAATAAAAAAGTAAGGCCATCATGCCAAGCACGATGACCTTAATAGTTGCACAAGTGTGAACAAGACAAACCACATGCATCCCACAGGTGGAAGTCTTCTCCACATATAATCCACATCCATATGAGGATCAACCCCCATGTCAGAATCTATCCTGAGTTTCAGCAACGACATCACCAACGCACCACCGCCTCCGCTTCTACCCGTAGGTCCATACCCTGCGGAAATCATCGGTGCGATTAAGAAGCAAGGCAATGCTGGTGAGTTCGCACAGATCACGTTCCGTATCAATGCGGAGTCCTATCCTGCCGACTTCCAGGATGGTGATCCTGATGGTATCATTCTTCAGTACAACTTCCTGAAGACTGCTGACACTCCCACCAACATGCATCGCTGGCGTGTATTCCTTGAGAAAATCGGTGGTCCGCTCGGTCGGTCCATTGATCTCAACTCACTCATTGGCCTGACGGCTACGGTTGATCTGACGCATCGTGCGCCAGACGCATTCCGTGATGAGGCAAGCGTGCAGATTTCGCGTATCCTCGCAGCATAAGTTGTGCATAAGTGTGGTCACATGGCTTGCGTTGTGTGATCACATGACCTATTATCTGGGCGTTACCAAACCAACAGGAGTTGAATATGTCTGCTACCCAAACGGCTGCGTCTACCAATGGTGAGACCCCAGCCAAGCGTAAGCGTAAGCGCAGTGCGAGCGTGGCCAAGCCTGCGTTCTTCGTCATCCAGGTGTTGGATGACAATGGTGAGCCTACGCACTTCGACAAGTCACGTATCCGTCTCGTGAAGGTGGAGCGTAATGCTGAAGCCATCATGGAACTGATGGATAATGAGGACTATCCTCATGCATTCTACCTGCGTGGCATCGTTCCAGTGTCACGTCCGGGCCAGCCGATGAGGGCTGCTGCGGAGTAATATAACAACGCACCGCTGTCTCTTGGCAGCGGTGCGTTCCTCTCCCTGCGGTTTGGTATACAAGAAGTGGAACAACCATGGACATCGTGTATGATGACAAGCAGCATGCTGCTATAGATGCATGCTGTGATGTGCGTAAGCGTATCGTTGCTGTGACTGGCAAAGCCGGAACAGGCAAGACACTGATTATGAAGGAGGTATCCGACAGGCTAAGTGAGGCTGGCTATGGTGTGCAGACCAGTGCACCAACAGGCAAGGCAGCCAAGCGCATACGTGAGGTGACTGGCCTCGATGCGATGACCAACCATCGTATGCTTGGCTACGGTATGCCAGTAGACCTGGAGGTTGAAGACGAGAAGAAAGGTGGAACCAAGATGGTACAGGTGTCCACTGGTCCACGATATGATCGTGCCAAGCCATTGCAATACGACACCATACTGTGTGATGAATATGCCATGGTGAACCAGGACATACACCGCGCACTGATCAATGCACTGAAGTCAGGCGCACGACTGTGCATGTTTGGTGACGTAAACCAGCTACGTCCTATCGAAGAGGATAAGAGATTAGATGGTCAACCTTCTGCCTTCATGGCGGCGCTTGAGAAGTTTGGTGGGCTTGTGCTGGACACGATCCATCGGCACGATGAGGGGTCCGGTATCGCAAGTAATGGTGCACTTATCCTGCAAGGACGCATGCCCCGCAACAGTAACGACTTCGCGTTACGGCAAACGGACAACCCTGTCCGTGCAGTGCAGGAATTTGTCGAGTTGTCCCTTGCGTCTGGACACGACTACTCAGATAATGATCATCAAATCATCACGTGTATGAACAAGAGTTGGATCGGCACGCAGAAGCTAAACATCGTATTGCAATCCATGTTCTGGGATCGTGCTCGTCCATTCATTGAGTTACCACGTTACCGCATGGGCAATGTGCAGCAGCCACCTATCCGCGTGCAGGTAGGCAGCAAGGTGGTGTATACCGCGAACACATATGATCTGGGCCACGACGATGGTAGCTTCGCGTTCAATGGTGAAGTTGGCAAGGTCATCAACATCAACTACGAGGAGGGTAGTGTCGAGATAGACTTTGGTGATCGTACCGTGATCATCCCGCCGCTGTTGGTGGTTGTGTATAGTGATGGGCGTGCAGTGGAACAGGACCCACGCAGGAACATAGACCATGCGTATGTGCTGACGACACACAAGTGCCAAGGCAGTGAGTATAAGCACGTGGCGTACGTGTTGAACAAGGCAACCATATGGGCGCAGTCTCGTCGTAACTTCTATACAGCAGTGACACGTGCACGTGAGTATTGCACTGTGTTCACCGACATGATGTCGTTGAGCAAGTCAACCAAGCATGTAGGATAGAAGCCATGATGCTTGAACCATTCAAGTCCATAGCCGAGGCTAACACTGAGTTGCGTGCACTGTGTCATGGTGCGGGCATGGAATTCGACTGTGGTAGTGGTGGCAACCTCAACTCCACGATTGCCGTGGTTGCCGAAGCTCCAGGTGAACGTGAGTTGCAGCAACACATGCCACTGATAGGAGGCAGTGGTCATTACTTGTGGAACATCCTACGCAAGGACAAGCTGGGACGCAATGATGTCTACATCACCAATGTGGTCAAGCGCAAACTCGTGAGTAGTGCTGAAGCACATGAGTTGAAGCCACGACGTGAGAAGCAAACACTGCCCAAGCAGGAGCGTGTGATATGGCAACACATTCTACACGAGGAACTGAGTCGGCTGCCGAACTTGAAATATGTGGTCGCACTTGGGAACTACGCACTCGAAGCATTGGTAGGGATTACTGGTATAACCGACAAACGAGGCAGCGTGTTCCCGTTAGTGATCTCTGGACGAGTAATACAGGTGCTGTGCACATTCAATCCTGCACATGTCATGCGCGAACCACGAATGGAGGTGGTGTTTCGCATGGACTTGGGCAAGTTACAGAAGCTAATCAAGGGGACGTTTAGTGTTCCACGTATCGAGTGTCTCATCAATCCAAGCTATACAGAAGCTCTCGACTTCCTACGATATGCCCACACACTACAATCACCGATTGCTTACGACATCGAGACCATGGCTGGTGAGACAGCATGTATTGGTTTTGCTCCATCGAACGACATGGGAATTTGTATTAACTTCCGTAGCCAAGGAGAGAACCACTACACTACAACACAGGAGCGTGACATCAGGCTTGCGGCTCAGTCGCTACTGGCTAGCCCGGGAACGAGGTTTGTGGCACAGAACGGTCACTATGATGCGACGTGGTTATGGTATAAGGACCGCATTCGTGTCAACCCGCATTGGTTCGACACAATGCTTGCACATCATTTTCTATATCCAGGCTTGCCGCACGACCTCGGCTTCATCACTGCGCAATATACTGATCATCCTCACTACAAGGATGAAGGCAAACTATGGAAGGAGGAAGGCGACATCGATGCATTCTGGGAATACAATGTGAAGGACTGTTGTATTACGCGTATCGCTGCTGAGAAGATGGAACAGGAACTACTGGACAGTGGCCAACATGATCGCTTCCACAATCATGTGATGCGGCTACAGCCCGAACTCGTGGAGATGACAATCAATGGAGTGCAAGTAGATGAGCGACTCAAATCCGAACTCAGTGAACGACTTGAGCGAGGACTCGTTAAAGCAAACGAACTATGCCAAAGCAAGGCACGTGCGGCACTTGGCGATGGCAGCTATGAGTTTAATCCACGAAGTCACCAACAGCTTGCTAAACTCTTCTTCTCAGACCTACATGTGGTCGGACGAGGAACAAGCACAGATAAGGAGAATAGAGATCGTATTAGAAAACATCCGCGAACAAGCCCAGCAGTTGGCAGTCTTATCGAAGCTATTGATGACTACTTATCCCAATCCAAATTCGTCTCCACCTACATCAATGCCAAGCCAGACGACGACGGTAGGTGGCGCTGCGCATACAAGCAAACAGGAGTTGCCTCTGCGCCCGGGCGGCTCAGCAGCAGTCAAACAGCCTGGGGTAGTGGACTGAACATGCAGAACATACCTGAGCAGGCAAAGAACATGTTCATTGCTCCTCCAGGTTGGGAGTTTAGCTACTATGACATGTCCCAGATCGAGGCTCGTATTGTGGCATACTTAGCACACATACCCAAATGGATTGACCAATTCGAACAAGCTCGTTTACATCCTGGAACTTATGATGCACATTGTGCATTAGCTTCAGAGATGTTCAAGGTGCCATATGACCAAGTTCCGATCTACGACCGAGATGGAGGAGGTCTACCTACCATCCGCTTTGTGGCAAAGCGATGCCGACACGGACTCAACTACCGTATGGCCGCAGATAAGCTCGCCACCGTCACTGGCCTCGCAGCTATCGAAGCTGAACAAGCGTATCGGCTATACCACATGGCAACTCCAGAAATCCACATGTGGTGGGATGACTTGGCTAACCTCGTCCGCAGGGACCGTGCTATTACAACATGCCTCGGACGACGATGGCTCCTGATGGAGCGGTGGGACGAGGCTGCGCTTGAGGCAATCGTCGCATTCGAACCACAGTCGATCAATGGTGATCATACATCGTCGGTAATCTACGCCTGTCATCACGATCCCGAATGGCCACCGACCGCGCGCATTATGATCAATGTCCATGATGCGAACATTGCATTGAATAAGCATGAGGATGGTGACGCGGTGCGGCACATCATGCGCAAGCACGCCGAGAAGCCACTCTATATCAATTCGGTCCAGAACCGATTGCGGGGTGTGGATGATCCTGGTATGCTGATTGTGCCAGCGGAACTTGGTGTGTCCGTGGCAGATGAGCAGGGAGTGCACAGGTGGAGCAGGATTTCGAAAGTGAAGTAACACTTCACCACATCAGACTAACACATGGACTTAGTAAATCTGTTCCTTTGCCTGAGGATGCAGATGGTATCAATGGTATATGTCGTTTCCGCAATCTGTTACTGATTACAACGACCTGTGGTAGATTATTCTCATGGGATGGTGAGTCTGATACCGTCGATGAGATCAAGTTGCCATGAATCCATACTATAACAGTGTGCCTGTGGACTCATTCATCGCACGCTACTTGCGGTTCATGTCTACGCAAGAGACAGCGCATGCATACGATCTATGGGGTGCACTGTGGTGTCTGGCATGTGCATGTGGTCGTGCTACTTATGTAGCGCGGCCACGTGCGCCTGTCTACCTCAACATGTATCTCATACTGGTAGGTGACAGCGGTATACCACGCAAGACCACCAGTGTGAACATGGCATTGGGCCTAATACGCGACCTGTATGCGGGTGATGACACGCTCGGTATCATCGATGCCAAGCTGACCAGTGAACACCTTGATCACATAATCCATGAGCGGTCTAAGCTGCATGGCAGTGGTCAGGTTGCCATCGGTGTGCCTGAGTTGGCCGTATTCATGGGCAGTGAAGCCTACTTGGTCAACATGCCCGCTACACTCACGGATCTGTACGATTGTCCAGCAAGTAGACAAGGTGGAACCATATCACGTGGCCTGTCTGAGCAACGTGATGTGTGGGTATCATTGATCAGTGGTAGCACACCGATCTGGTTGCTGAAGACAGTCAACCCGAAGGTCGTGGAGGGCGGTTTCTCATCACGCTGCATGTTTGTCGTATCGAATGAGCCTAAGCAGAGCATACCATGGCCCATGGAGGAGGACAATGCGAATGCCAGAGATGATCTTGTCGATACTCTGCATTACACTCGTCGCCGTGCTACTGAATGTGATCCTATTCGTATTATAGACTCAGCACTTGGCCTGTTCAGTGAATGGTATGCAACACGTGATCACAGTACTGATCCATTCAAGCAATCGTTCGAAGCGCGTGAGGACTCACACGTATTGCGCATTGCCGCACTGCTTGGGATCAATGACGATAGTTGGGAGATTCAACACAAGCATGTTGCGCTTGCCATCAAGCTGATTGATGCTATCAAGATGTCGAGCGGTGCCATGTTCGAGTATGGCATATCACGAAGCAAGTATGCTGCTGCATTCGATGTGATACGTAGCCTGTTGATCAGCAAAGGTATGGACCCCATACCCAGACACATATTGCAACGCAAGTGTAGGTATTGGATACACAGCAGTGAGTTATCGGTGCTTATGGAATGTATGCATGAGTTCAAGGTGGTGCAGCGGTTCCAGTCCATGCCGGATCGAGGACGGCCTACGGAATATTTCAGGGGGACCGAGAAGCTGCTGGACCGGGGGATCGGTGAGAAGATATTAGATCATTTCACTTAGCAAATTGCTCACGGCCCTCATTCCAACGTATATCGCTTAGCTTGTTTATATCTTTGCCCGCCAGCTTACTTAAGTTCCAATACATATCCTGTACATATGCATCCACCAGCTTGTATTTATCAGTCATCACACGTGTCTGATCATTCAGCCATGCAGTGCGTCTGGCTGGGTCCATGCCTTGCTTCTCTACACCATGCATCTGTGTCTTGATTTGTTTAATTGGTTCCATGGCTTTATCAATTCTATTCTTCCAGCCATTAGCAACTATCAGCATGTGTTGCATGTATGGGTCATTGCTAACTGCTTTGTTTACTGTCTCAGGCACAGGCAATGGCATTTTGCCTGATGTAAATCCTTCACGCGATGGCTGAGATTTGGTTGGTAACTTGATAAGATCATCGAGCGTTGGTCTGAGTGCTGCTGCAATTGGTGGATTGAGTGATAAACGCATCTGCGTTTCCATAACCACGTTGTTGAACGGCAGATTTGCCTGACGTGTATTGTGTAACCAATCACGTCCTGCCATACCTGCACTATCCAACCAGCCATGACCTTGTGTATGATAACGGTATGTGTTATTGGGCATATCCACTAGGGCATGTGCAACCGATCCGATCACAGTTGATAGCATGTCCTCGAATATCTTTCCATTCTTGCTGTCAAGCGGCGCATCGGCTCCTTCCCCTGGCACACCTTTGCCATAACCACCACCGGCAGGTGGACGGTATGCGTCTATGATGCCCTTACCATGCACGATACCATTGTAATCAATGCTTCCCAGATATGGTGGTAGATTAACAACACCATATTGGTCTATGGTAGCATGTGTCATGGCATCTGCATTGCTATTGGTTATATGGCCGCCAAGGAAGTTGGTTAAGCCTTCCCATATAGCCTTGAACACATCAGGATCATGCTTTGCTGCTGCGATGTTGATTGTCTTGGACATGAGATCGAGCATGTATGCAAATGATAGCCGTAAGTCTTGCTCAAGTGGTAACATGGTTGGCTTGGTTGGATCATCATTCAATGACAATGGCACATTGGCTTCACGTTGTTGCAACGAGAGTTGATTTTGTAACCAATCCATATGTTCAGGTGAACGCATAGCAGTAAGCAATACCGCTGCTGCCATAGAGCCAAGTCCCATAGCCAGTGTAACTGGTGTGCCTATAGGACGCTCACCCTTAGCACGCCATGCACGTCCTATGCCCTGTGCGGATATGTTCAGCCATGGCAGTGCTGTATTGAGTCCACCCATCAGCTTGCCGCTACCCTTGCGTCCTGGATTACCAGCTATGTTACGCATCTCATACGTGAGGCGTTCTGGTCCAAGGTTTGGATTGCGTCTGTTGATATCAGCGAAGAAGTTGACGCCAGCGTCATTCATATTACCATATGCTTCACCAATCATGTTGTGAAGTTGTATGGCCTTGGGCTTGAAGCCTAACCAATTCTTTGCAAAGTATGATTGCGGAACAAGGCGTGCCATCTCGGAGCGGTATCCGATATCTGCATTCCTGTTGAAGTTCAAACGTCCCTTACCAGCGACAATACCTGGAGCATCCACCTTCACAGGTGAACCATGCCCTTCCAAGTACTGGCTTTGTCGCCATGCTGCGTTGCTATTCTGCCAACGTGTCATCATGGCATTGTGGATAGAGTTTGCAGTTGCGGGATCAAGCATCGACCGCATATATTGGTTCCATATGCTGGGCGATGATGGATGTGTTAGTTCTGCCATACGTCTGGTGAACTGTCTGTTCGCAACATCCACTGCATAGTGTGCCATGGTAGCAGGTGGATTGATCCACATATCAGCAGCACGTGCCAAGCTACTATCAATACCAAGTCGCTGCTTCACGAACCGATCGGTATATCCTGCATAGCCTTCTCGTGTCATGTTCACGGCACCAGCCATAGGTGTGTAGAACATATTGCGTATTGGAGTTGCACGTCCAGTAGCAAGCGATGCAATGCCTGTCGTGCCTTTGGTATATGCTTGTCGTAGCTTGCCTATGACATCAAGCCGTACACGTGCTGCACTATCGCCTTTCGAGTTGAAGATATGGTAGCCGTCTGGATCATCGATACGATATTGCTTGGCTCCGTTCTTGCGAATAGTGATAATAGGATCACGTGGTTGACCGCCTATCTCATTGAATGGCGATGCGTAGTATGATGCATGATGACCTGTCGGTGCATTCACTGGAGTGATAAACTTAGGCGCACCAGGAGACCGCTGCCAATCCAGCATGTGGTCCATGAGTTGGGCCTTAATCCTGGCCTCAGTGAATAGTGGATATAACCGCTCAATGTGATTACCCATCGCATGTGCTGGGCTAATGCTCATCTGCGCTTGACCAGTGAGTGCGCTGGTATCGCGTGGACCAAGCGGATGCATGAGCCTACCATGCAGATCATGCTCTGCTACATAATTTGGTCGCTGTGACTTGAGATTGCCGACTTCTCCTGCGTCGAAGAAGCCATATGCAGAATGACCACCAATGTCTATGATGCCATTGTGTATGGCCTTGTAGCGTTCTTCCATCTCACGGAGTTGTGGATCACTCCGCATGGCCGCAACCATACCATTGAGGTCGGCATCTGTCTTACCAATCAGATCATGTCTAGTGTCTGCATTTGTTGGTGTTCTGCCTGGATTTGCTGCGGCGAATGCTCTCCTGTTGCGGACACGGTTGTCCTGTTCATTCAATGCTTGTAAGCCTTGATCTATTACACTCTGCCTTGCTACAGGCAAAGTAGCATGATCAGCTACCCACTTAGCAGGACTTGGAATCTGTATTCCTGTATCTCGATCAAAGCCAGTACGCATGAATTGGCGCACCTTGGTGTCTGACAACTGCGTGTCATACATGTTACCGACGGCAGCAGCCAGTCGCTCAGCCGTGTTGGGATTATCACTCGTGAGCTTGATATAGTTCTGATCACGTGCAGCCTCATTCACCAGCTTGTCTGCTGTGTATACCGCACCACGCCGCACCACGTTGCCTTGTGGAACTAATCCAGTTACTGGTTCACCACCAGGAGGAATGGCTGGCGTGCCAGGACCGCGTGCTATGACTTCAGCATTGTAGTCATTCACTCTGGCTGCGAAATCAGGATCAGCTATGCGTGCATCACGTGCGGCTTGTGTATACTCTGCACCTTTGCGATACAACTTCCTGCCACCGATAATGCCAAGCACGCCAGCAGCGACTTCAGCAAGTGATTGCCATACCGGCGTTCCTGTTACACCTTGTTGTGTGAATGTGGCTGTGACAGGCTCCTGGAATGTATCACTGATAGAGTTGGTTGATGTAGGCGCTGGTGCCTGGAATGTATCACTGATTGATGCAGGTGCAGGTTGTTTTGGTGTTGCTGCTTCAGCCGATGATATGAATGGATTAGAGATTGATGGTAATGTCAGCGCAGCTTCTTCCTTAGCAGGAGAAGGCGGAGGAATAACAGCAGGTGGTATTGGTGGCACAGGCAATTCTGTTCCAGCAGGAACAGGCTGCATCTCCGTTACTGCTTCGGGCTGTGGATCAACTATGTTGCTGATAGCTTCCTGTGCACCACCAACACCCAGGTTGATGGCAGCTAGTCGTGGCAACATCTCAGGCTGTGTAGATAGCGGTGCTACGAGTGCACCTGCGATTGTCTTGGTCCCATATGGTGCAAGTCTTGTCACCGCTCGCGCAAGTGCAGGCGGTCCAACACCAACACCACTGGCCAATGATGTGCCAAGCACATCTGCGAACGTGCCCTCCAACGTATTCATGTTTGGCTCAGGCAGCACGCCGCCTGAGTAGTTGGCAATGCCTTCCTTTATATCAGCACGTGTTTCCTCGAAGTGTTCACCCGCATTCTTCAGGAACTCAGGAGGATTAGGAATGTTGAGACCAAATGTCTTGTTTAGAATGTTTGCGCCATGCGTGCCAAGGAAGTTGAGCATACCACCATATGCTTCGGCCACTCCCATAGCTGGAATGTTATTCAGAATTGGTCCTGGTAAGTTTCGATCAGGGAACGCCAATGCAAGAGGCATGGACAATGCTGCATTGGGCGCTGGTATGAGCGACTTGACTGTTCGCTCATTCGCAGCCATGATTTCTTCAGGCGTGCGAGCCTGTTCACCACTGAGTAACGATAGGAGTTGTCCGCTCATTGGTATCTCTTACCAGTTGCTCCTATGTATTGGTTCGTCTGTGGATCGACTTGTGGCCTACCACCATTTGTCTTTGCGCCTGCTACAATGTCAGCATAGCCTGGATGTGCTTGCGTGCGTGGATTGTTTAGGTTGTTCATGAATACTTGTTGTTTTGCTCTAACTCCTGGCGATTCGTTAGCTGCTACTGCTGGTGCTTGCCTACGATTTGGGTTCTCTTGTAAACGTGTTTTGCTGGATGCAGCTGGGCTTGTTGTTGGTGCACTATCCTTAGATGGTAATGGTTTAGGAGTTTCTGTTTGTTCAACACGTGGGACACCACGTCTTTCCAAATCCTGAAAGACACGCTCAGTTGGTATCTTGCTCCCATAGCTAAGGTGTGATGGACCAAATGGAGTCATTACATCAAAGCCTTGTGATGGGCCACGTGTGTCTGCACCTCCACCTGCATGTCGTGCGTTTGCGCCAGCTTCCCTGAGCATGATATTGCGTGTTGATAATGGTATGCCGAATGGTCCAAGCAAACCATTCGATGCACGAGCAGCTTGCTCATCAGTTATATCACGTCCTGCTTCCGCTGCACTCTTTGCTCCTGATCCTGCTTGCTCAAGTATTTTGGCATTCTGCAAACCAGTGAGCCCACCTTCGACACTACTTGTAAGATCGGCGCTAAGAGCACGTCCTGGTCCAACAATTTGGTTGTATGCTGATGCACCGCCACGGTGTTGTATTGCCGTCATGGCTTCTTTGAGATATGTCTCCTGCAATTGCTGAGCAAGTTGTTGCTTAGCAAAGTCATGCTGTATGCCCATCTCGTGGCCATAGTTGGCCGCATCAGTCGTGCGCTGCAACTGGTATAGGTCGAGCAGGTTGGCTGCGTTCTCAGGACTGTTGCCAACTGCAAGCTTGGCCAGATCAGTTTCGATTGGATACGGATCAACCGCTGCTGGATTGTATGCACCGTAGCCAGATGTTGAGGATGGCATTGTTATGAACTCCCAAATCCACCTTCAAGCGGCTTGTAGAAACCCAGATCAGTCAACGTCTGAGCGCCTGCACCACCAGCGGTATAGCCAAGTTTCGCTGGATCATACGCACTACTTTCTCCAGGACTGAACAAGCCCTTGTATGCAGCAGACAAGTTATCACCAACACTCTTATTCGTCAGTGCCGTGCCAATCTCCTTACCAGCCGTCTGCAATGCATTGCTCGGTGTTGCTAGACTACCGATCAGGTTCTTATACGCATTCTGTGTTTGGCCCGCACCTGTGTTCACACCACCCATGCCATAGGCTGCACCAACACCACCTTGCTGTGCACGTGCCGCAACCGCGCTGGCCAATGCATCCTTGTTACCGGATGGAGTAATGCCTGGGTATTGGAACTGTGGTGTGGCAAGCGCATTTGTGTTCACCGCCGTGCTTTCCAAACTCCGTCGTCGATTAGCATTTATCTCATCCACACCAGTCAATGCTTTGATCTGCGAGTCAGCGAGTGTATCGCGTAATGACTCAAACTGTTGTTTGCCAAGTGCAGCCATCACTGGTGCAGCCGCTGTGCCTGTGCGTTGATACGACCTTAGCGTGTCAGCCGTCAGTGGGTCGAATGTGGCACGTGCTGCATCGGTTGCACGCTGCTGTAGTAGACCAGCGAGTGTGCTGGATGGCATATCGCGATTATCGCGCAGGTTGCGTTGTGCGGTGTCCGCTACAGGTCCAGCATTGGTTGCACGTATCGCGGCTTGTTCATTAGCAGCCTGTGCTTGTCGCAAGTCTGTGGTGTTGCGTGATATGGCCGCGAGATCAGCGGCATCCTGCACCTGCTTAGGCTGTTCGCCTAGTTTACTGACCCATTGATTGGTCGCGGGATCGTATTGCAACGCACTGCCATATGTATCCGTGCTACCAGCGATGCTACGCTGGTTGATGAGCGTGGCTAACGCACGTTGGTATTGGTCATTGTTGCGTGCATCCTGTAGCTGTGCGGCAGCAATGGCTTGACCACGATCCGCTGTCGTGTTGCCACGACCAAGTGTGCCAGCAATGGTGCTGCCAACACCAACGGTTGTGCCAATAAGTGAGGCAATGGCAGCGGCTGTTGCGACCATGTTATATAGCCTTCATGTATTGCATCTCGGTTAGCGTGTAGCCGTGTTTGGGGAATATCGGCTCCACGTTGTAAAGTGTCCGATATCCGTGTATGATCATCTTCACGTCATACATCTTCAGCAGTGGTTCAGCAGCATGCAGTAGCTTCTTGGCTATGCCCTTGCCACGATGCTCCAACTTCACTGCGAGTGTGCCACACGATGCGAATATTGTGGTCTTGTGGAATGGATGCAGATTGATGAAGTATGTGACGAAGCCATGCAGCTTGTCGTGGTCCCGATAGGTGACGACCACGAACTTGTCTTGTGCTTCTAGCTTTGCCATCTGATCCCAGTCCATATCGAGTGGTGGCATGAATTCATGTGCTATCGTCTTCTCGTAGTACTCGACCACGATCGCATTCAGCAAGTGTGAACACTTCTTGAGTGGTTCTACTTGTATGCTCAAAACGCACCTGTGTTACCGAGACCGCGCCGCAGGTTCGGATCATCAGCAACTATGGCCGCACCGAGTCCTCCAAGCGGATTAGTCGCACTCGGATTGGTTGCACCTTGCACCGCACCACCGGCATTGATCAACTCACTGATGTCAGCGAACTTAGTTCCACCGACCGCATTGCGTAATGCACCACCGAAGTTAGCCACGTCAGTGTCTACGAGGTTACGCGCACCACGCTCGTATGTGCCTGGGTCGAATATGGTTGACAACGATGCCGCGTTTGCATCCTTGCGTGCATTGCCGATGTAGTCGTTGACCTCGCCACGATCTCTACCGATAATGGTCTTGCCGAGATCACCAATCGTGGATCGTCCCGTGGATAGCTTCTGGCCTAGTGTGCCAAGCGCGGCGTTGTAGCCCACATCCGTGAGTGTACCACGCTTCTGTGCGTTGGTAAGCTGTGCACGCAGTGGGTCGAATTGCTCATTGAGCAGCGTGTCCGAGTATTGACCTGTGAGGCTATCAGGTATGTTGGTCTCGGCATACGATGGCGAGAATATCTTATTCAGTTGATCGCCATAGCCTGTACGCTTACCTTCTGTAAGGCTATTGATGATACTTGTACCCAGATCAGCGCCATACGCAGCCGATGGATTTGGGTCTAAGTCTCTGATCGTGTTCTGTGTTCTGTTCAGCAGTGGTTTGATGTCCGACTCCAGGTATGGATTGGCATCGATGCCCTTCTGCTGGAACTGATGAATGATGCTATTCAGTGCATCGTTGTAGGCATTGGTCTTGCTCGTGCCGAACTTGTTTAGTGCATCAGCCTTATCCTGCTCAACCTTCGCGGCAGCAGTATCACTTGCTGTCTTCTCTTCAGTCTTGCGTTGTTCAATGCCAGCATTCAATTGGTCCTGTGCGGAATCACCAAACGGTTGACCATTCATGTCAACCTGTTGCACATATGACTTACCAGTTACTGGATCAGTCAACACGATAGGAGCAGGTGGTGTATAACCACCGCCACCACCACCTTTGCTACCACCATACGCCGCACGATTGAGTCGATCAGGCTGACCACCAGGAGTGAACATCACGCTTCCCTCATATATCTGTAGATCGCTCCATAGCGTGTGAAGCCCATACGCCTATACAACGCATCGACACCAATCGTACGTATGCCTGCAACGTCACCAGATTGCACCATCACCGCACGCTTCGTAACCAAACACCATTCTACGAATCCATACATGAGTCGCATGCCGATGGATGCACGATATCGTGTGCCATCACGCACATACCATGCCTCCTCGACACCAAGCATGTCTGGGCTGAAGTAGAATGGCGTAACGTGTCCGCATACCGCACCGACATACACTCCATCATCCATTGCCAGTGTGAAGTAGTAATCAGGATGGTTCATCGCGTAGAGCATCGTGGCCTTACAGTGTCCCCAGTTGAATGCGGGACCACTATCCGCGAACGTGCTCAACTTGTGCATCTCCTCAGCCAGTCCAACAGCATAACTAATGTTATTCGCGTCCAGTGGAACTATTTCCACGCTCCACCCCTGTCATGCATTGTGCAACGATGACCTGAATGGCACCTGCTACTTGTTCGTATGGAGCTTTGCGCAGTACACTGATCACATTCTCCCATTCCGCAGCCGTCATGGTCACGGCCAGTGGTGTGGTTGGTTGCGTATTCATTTGTCCTCCAATGCGGACATGCGCGTTGCCAATTCTTTCATGCCATTCACCAGTGCCACGACGATGGGATCAAGTGATACGCCCAGCATTGGGTCTTCTTCCTCTTGTCCGTATACGGATACTGCTTCTGGCAATACCTTCTGCACTTGCTGTGCTGAGAAGCCATGCTCTATGCGATCAGGTGTGTACAAGCGACTAAACTCAATCGGTGCTAACTGCATGACTGCATCCAGGCCATACGGAGACGAACGAATGTTCAGCTTGATGCGTTCATCGGACGCGTTGATGTATGCGCCTACACCATACATCGCATTGATATTGTTGCCACACAATCCATCCGACGCACGCATCTCGAAGAAGTTTAGTCCACCGCCAACCCATACCACATTGCCATTGGATATGTTCCAACTCCAGTGCCAACCACCACCACCAGGATCGAGTTGCAGGATGCGTCCAGCAGCACCATTACCAATCAGGATGTTTGAGGCAACCGTTAGATTTCCACCAGTTGCGGTATGACCACTAGGATCAATTGTGAATACACCAGTGCCATCGAATCGCTCCCATGCAAGCAGACCAGTGGCCCAATTCAGGTGCCATCCATAAAGGTCCAACATGCGTAGGTATGTGAAGGTGGAGTTGTCACTGTACAAATGCGAACGATCACCTGCACCCCAGTAGACATTGCCACCACGTGCATATACATTCGCTGCGGCAGCTACCGATCCACCTGTGCTCATACCACCAAGAAAATAACCACCACCTGATCCATTTATCGAGAATAGCTGCGTAACCCCAGCAGCGAGGTATTCAAGTACTCCACTTGCACGTGTATAACGTAGTTTCCAACCAGCCGCATCCCATTGGATGTGTGAGTAGGATGCATCAGAGGAAAATGCTGCCCCACTACCTGTGATGGCATAGGTGCTTGCCGTATTCATCTGACCATTGACGGTCAGTGCACCAGTGATAGTTCCACCACTAATCGGTAGGAAGCTACCGCTGACATATGCCTGTGTGGCAAGGTTGCCCGTGGCTACACCATCTACAAGCGTGGTATGTGCACTGCCATTCCACCCAAATGACATGACATGCTTATTCGCTGCCTGATTGGTATAGGAGACACCATTGCCACCAACCTCCAGGTTACCCGTCAGTATGCCGCCTGTGGATGGCAAGAAGCCCACGCCGCCAACACGTGCATCCACATACTGTTTGGTCGATGCATGCATGTTAGCAGTTGGATCGGAGTGCAGTGTAAGGAAGCCGGTCATTGTGTCACCGGCCTTCAACACGACACCAGTTACCGACCCAGCGCTTGCTGCCGCAGCCGCAGCACTGGCCGCAGCATCAGCAGCACTTGTCGCTGCCTGTGCCGCATAGAATGAAGCGCCATTCGTTATGAGTCCCCAACGCGCGGGGAACGAAATGCGTTCATTCGCGAACGACAGTGGCGCTGGACTACTCAGATGTGTCTGCACACATGTCCATATGCTACTATCCGCACTGTCGATCACGGTTTGGCCATATGTGTATGACGTGGCGTTCTTCCAAACACCAACCAGATTGGGTATGGCAGTAACCATCCCAATGGTGGCATCAAGCAGTGCCCAGTTGGTGTTTACATCCTCGTCCCATGGCATTTGATCGAAGAGCGGAACATTGAGCCGTAGATGCGGTGTTAGCGTGGTCATTGTCTATCTCCTGATCCCGCCATGGATATATGCGATAGACACGCTGATGAATTTCAGCTTCTTGGTTGTCGTGCCGAACAGACGCAGCTTGAGCAACTTGAACTTGGTCGTCCATGCGAACAATCGCTCATCGGATGTGCGTCTACCACCACCATATGGCGCATTACCATATGGCGAATTGCCATAACCACCCGAGTTGCCGCCTACGAAATGCATGGATAGCATCGGTGCGGGTGTGCCATGGTAATTGAATATGTTATCGACATATCCCTCGACTGTGAAGTTGCCTGTGCCTTGCGTATCGAGTCCAATATAGCGTGATATCTTGATATCCATGCGATGCTTGAAGTCAGCCCATGGCAGTTCCCAGTCGAACGTGATTGGCACACCATCACCACCTGCTATCGCTGGGTCATTACGGAAGTCAAGCGCACCGACTTCATCATCGAAGTCATATGCATACAGCTTGTTGGCTTGTGCGAATATCACATTCTGCAATGATGTGCGACATGCGGCTTGCCACTTCCAACCACGTAGACGTGACCATGCTGATATCTTCAGTGATGGGATATGCATGTAGCTGAAACCAATCGTTTCCACCAACACACCAGCCTCGAACCGTGGCACGAATAGCATGTAGCGGAAGTTACGCAAGTCGTAGATGGCAAACACATACTGGCTGATCTGTGCCATTGTCAGTGGTTGGATCAACTCAGTGGTCAGCGGATCGATCAGATGCGATGTGCGTATGGGCCGCAATGTGTTGAACACATTCACACGTGATATGGAGTTCACACCCACGTTGTCTGCGTAATACGTATCATCACCAACACTGATAAGTGATCGATGGGTGAGGCAACCGAATTCCTCAATGAATCCATCATCCGTAGGTGCGTGAACACCCGGTGTGCCTGTGTATATGCCCAGGTTGATTGGCAACACGCCACGTTCGAACGTCACGAGTAGCTTATCGCGATATGCTACTAAGCCCGTAATAGTCGCAGAACCAAGAGATACACGAGGACCAAGATCAAGCTGTATAGCATCGTTCGGAGCAGGATCACCGAAGTATGTCCCACTTGTGCCTTTAGCACTCACGTAGATTGAACTTGGTTCGCTTGGCACGCCTGCGATGATCGTGTATTGTGAATGTGCGATCACGAACTTGCCTATAGGCATATTCACGTTCGTGGATGTAGCCAGATCAACCAGGAATTCGACTTCCATATATCGAGCATTGACTGGATCACCGCTGACAATGATTGGTTTGTCTCGGCCATTGACGATAATCAGGTCGCTGTTGAAGATGGTGAAGTTGACTTCGACGCTACCGGCTGGCCACAGGTTCGCACCTGTCTTCTGCATCAATGTGACAACACCAGCACCATTGGTCTTGGTGATGTCGCCATTGAACTGCACCGAGATGACAAAGCCATTGAAGTAATAACAGTTCACGATGTTGCTTGGATCAGACAGTTGGGCAATGAACAACGTGCCTGGACGCACACTCAATGATCCATCAATGGCACGCTCGATGTTGTCCAATACCTTCGCATATTTGGGCGACATGTTGAGATCAGTATCGGAGACGTTCAATCCGCCTTCGAATGAACGCACCGTGCTAATCTGCAAGTTGGATTGTGGCTGTTCACCACGCGGGTTGAGATTAGCGGATGTCTTCTTGAGATACATTATGCACCAATCAGTCCGTATGCGGTGAGGTCATCGATCAGTGCTTTGACGTGTTCCGCCAACACCGGCAGTGTGACCGATCCGGTAACGAACGTGGAACGTGTCGCCGTGCCAGTCGGCGCGCCATAGCCGGTGCGCTTGGTGATCGGCGCTATACCGTTGAACCCGGTAACACCCGTGACCGCCAACCCACCAACGGGAATGCTCACTACCCCGGTCGAGCGTTTGATCGTCAGGAACGCGCCGTAAGGACCGCCGCCGTCTTGAAATCCGTATATCTGGAAATCCGAACCAGCATTGGCACCGCCTTCCGCTGTCGCGTCAGCACCAACGCGCCAACGGTCAACACCGTTGGTCTGCAAACGGAACCCTCGATTGCCAACGGCACTGTTGGCGGTGGCTTCAGCACCACCCGCACCACTGAAACCGAGTGTCACACCTTGCCACGCCGCGAAACTGCTTTGCGCGAGGAAACCACCGGTTACATACAGCGGTCCATCGATCGTACCGCCGGTCAACGGCAACGCGTTCCCGCCCGCGTTCGACCACTGAGAATGCCGGAATAACGCGCCGTAAACGCGCTGCTGACCAATGGATGACATATGTAACCCAGCCGATCCCCCGTAGGGGAAGACGTTACCGTTCACGTCGCCATAGAGATCGGCATCGGACGCCTGGGTCTGGTAGCGCGCGGGGACACCAATGGCGGTCTGCATGTAGCCGTTACCGCCAGACGCGAAACCCAACGTGGGCGTGAACGTGCCGCCGATCTTATCAAACCACGCATCGACGATCTTCACGCCAAAGTTTGGATATGTCGCCGTTGTCATCGTGAAGGTGACATGACTACCCTTCACGCAGAACTCGAACGAGGCATCGCCACTGGTCGGGCAGGCAATGGTCGTCACCGTGTAATTGGTGGTGAACGTGCCCGTTTTGGTCTGGATCTGGTAAGCGAAGTTGCCGCCGCCATCCTGGGCGATCTGCAACGTATTGCCGGGGTCCGCGCCAATCTGCGCGGTGAACGTGTTGAACTGGAATATCCCCGCCGCCGCGCCCGCATACCAACGGAAACTGTAATCAAGCAGTGGCGTGGGGAATGTGTAGGGGAAGTTCTGGGTGACACCGGTCAATCCCACTTGCATCGTGGTTTGCAGCGGGTCGTAACCATCACGCAGCACGGTTAACCAGCGGTTCGCGTCGATCAGGCCAAGCCGATTGCGGATCGCGAAGGAGCGCACGAACGAAGCGGAGTAGTCGAATGTGTTCTGCAACGCCGCGCCCGCCGTGCCGCTGTAGACGGAACTGCCACGGGGGTTTGTCACCAGAATGATATCACACGGCTTCGACCACGCGCGCACCTTGGCGATGACGCTGGCGACCTTGGCGATGTCCAGACTGTTCCGGTCGTTGGTGCCCATCGCGATGATCAGGCAATCACACCCGACGCTCGTTCCGACCGTGTAATTCTTGGGGTAATCGAGCCATGGCGTGGCATGGTTGGTGTACCAGTAGTCGAAGCCGGACGGGATACCATCCAGCGTCGTCCATGTCTGACCACCGATGCCAAAGTTAAAGATGGAAACGAATGCACCGGCACCGAACTGCTCGGTAATCGCCTGCCGCAAATGCTCCGTCATGCCTTCCGATCCAGCGGACGATGACGTGGCGACGGATGTGCTGTCACCAATGATGCCGATCAGCGCGGGCGCTCCCGACGTGGCGTTGGCGATGGCGGTATTCAGGCGAGGAACGTGCTGCGCCGTGATGCCGTTGAACAGTGACGGCTCGGGTATCCAGGCGGCGATCGGTTGTGTGAACGTGACAGGTCCCGTCACCGTCCCGCCAGCTAATGGCAGGAACGGTCCACCACTACTCAACACACTATTCCACTTCACACCATCCCAACGCCATGTCACACCAGCACCATTGAACAAATCACCAGTCGTTGGGCTATTTGGGAAATCCAATGGCATGGTTATGACTCCGCTTCGTTATCGCGTGGCACCAAACCAAGTGGTGGTCGTTCCTCGGCATGGTTAGCGCATTGCTGTTGTATTGCGGCGATGAGCGGCGCGGTGACCGCGTAGGCGACGGGTGCCTGCGCGATGACGCGTAGGATGGTTTCCCAGGTCTGGGCTTCGAGGACGATAGAGATGCGATCTGTGGGGTTCATGGCGCGATCAATCCGTATGAAACAAGCGCCGCGTGGATGGCGGCGGCGGTAACAGCGACGCCCGTTCGTTTCGGGATGGCGGCGGTGCCGAAGAAGCCGATGTTGCCGCTGAAATACGTCGGCGCTATGATACTGAAACCGCCACTATTGATAAGCGCCTGCATCGTGCCAGCGACATAGAAAACGTGCGAACCACCGCTGTCCATGTTGTAGTTGAGATTGCCTCCACTGGAGTTGAAGCCAATCGTCGTACCGGATAGCGCGATGTGTTTCGACAAGTCACCAGCACCGGAGGCGGCGGTAAGAAAACTGATCCCGGCGGCGAACTGCATGGCGGTATAGCACTGGCTGTTCGGCATATTCAGATTGAGCATCGAATTAGCTGCCGTGGCCGTATCGCCATACGCGGGCATCTTACTTAAACTTAGTGTGCCGTTGTAGTTAACGATGCCCACGACATTGGCGCCAGCCGCGTCGGTCATGGCGATACCGGCGAAGCTGGACCCCCCGGCGGGGCGGATCTTTAGCCCCACGGACACGAAGGCATTTGTCCATTGATTGGCGACCGAGTCCACGGACATCAGCCCGCCGTCCGTGATCGAGAAGACCTCGCTGGCACCGGCCATGTAGCGCAGCCGGGGGGCGATCCCGGCGGTAGCATATTGCAGATAGTTGCCGCCGACGCTGTTGAGGTTTGGTCCGCCCTTGAAATCAACCACCTGACCAGCCTGCATCCGCACGGCGGCGAACGGATCGGCGTAACCCGTGGGCACGATGGCGCCGCGCGTATCGAGTGCCTGATACGCCTGCGTGTTCATGGCGACGCCAAGGAAACTCTTATAGTTGATGTAGGGGTCACCGTTCCCGGCGGGCAGATGCGTTGACTGCGTGAACCATACCCCAACGGATACTTCCGTTCTCGGCGTGGTTATGCTGGCGTTGTTGCGGATCGCTACGATATCAATACCAACTCTGCCACCCGTGCCGCCCCACATCGCGGCGTTGAGGCTGTTGTCCGCGTTCTGCGCCGCGCAATCCACCTCAAGCCCGACCGCGCCCTGGTTGCTGTTGGTGTTGTCGGCGGCGACGATGACCGCGCCAATGATGCCGCCTGTCCCGCCTGGGTTCCGCGTCACACCGACATCAAGCGCGACATTAAGGCCGGTCCCGGTTGTCTGAACGAAAGACGTTAGGTTCCAGTTGTCGGACGCATCGTTTGGACCAATGGTGGCGGTTGCCTGTAAGCAACTGTTGATGTTGCCCGCCCCGCCGGTCGCGCCTGTCGAGTTCCGGCGAAACTGAAAGTCAACGTAGTCATTGCTATGCGTCGCCGCTGGCGCGCGGCTGAACGTCATCGGGTTGCCCTGTATCTCAATCCCCGGCCAGGGCGTGCCCTCGAAATCAGCGACGAAGTTGATACCGTTCGTCAACGTCATGACCGTGTGGCCTGGTTCGGTCAGGTGCAACACGCCAGAGACCGTCCCGCCCGTCAGCGGCAGAAAACTCCCCTCAAGCGTGCTCGCGTCGATGCTATTCGCACTTACCCATTGCACACTCGAACCATCATCATATTGAATAAACAACTGACCACTATTCGTATCCCACCATAGTGGACCAAGCACATTCCCAGGAGGTGCCGCGCCGATATACGCACCAGCCGGCACACCCATACTGGTAAAGCGATCCACATATTGTTTGGTAGCTGCATCGAATGCAGCAACAGGATCAGCAGCTAAACGCAACATACCCTGCATGGTATCACCAGCACGTGATACACGCTCAGCGAATGCACTATTCAGCTTATCCGCCTTGAGTGGATTCTCGCCACGACTGAATATCGTACTCATGCCAATGGGTCCTGATCCAACACGAAGTAACTACTATCTATTCCATTCATAACGTCGTCAGTCGGATAACGCGAATCGAGTTCAAGCGGATGCTGTGCATAGCTTGCCTTCACCATCCGTCTCCTGTTCTGTGCAAGCACCTGGAACTTGTTAACCTGTGCGGGTATCGTGCCATCATCGACGCAATACATCCAACACGCATCGAACTGCAACAACAATTGGTCGATATACACCCTATCGGTCAACGCAAGTGGCAACTTAGGTCGTTGTCTACACCACGCCACGACACCGATTGTGCTATCACTAGGATACACCTTGAACGGCCGTGCTGGCGTACCATAATCAGGTGCGATATACCACGCGTTCGCACCACCACGTAACGACAGTGGATTAATGCTCTGTGGCAATTCACGCAGCTTGCGATTGCTGTTCTCAGGGAACACCGCAGCCACATCGCGATACTCGGTAATAGTAGCGAGCGGTCCTACAAGGTCCTGCGTCAAGCTACCAGTTGATCCATCAAGTGGTATCGGCCCAATGTATGTCATATAATCGGGCCACCACATCTCCTCCAACTCAAGCAGTAACGCATCCTGCACATGTTGCTGAATACGGCCACTTGCATATATCTGCGTGGCTATGCCAGGAACCTGAGACAATTCATTGATGACAGTAGATACAATATCACTGACCAATGCTGGCATGATAATCTCCTATGCGAAGACGGCACACTGGGGCATGTGTGCCGTCTCCTACCCGACAAGCTGGTTAGCGTAGTGCTGACCTATGCCGCAGCTTGCCGAATCCCATGCAATCCACCATTGTTCGCGGTATTCACATCATTCAGCATGTTGAATGCCGCACTGATGATATTCGCACCATTCATGGTCGTGGTGGTCGTATACAATCCCCGTGGATCGGTCGTCGTCGTCGTCGCGGGATCAACTACACTCGGTGCTTGCAGTGTACCAGCAGCAACGAGTGCGCCATTCGCGATTTCATACACAACGCGGATAGCTTTGTATGGCAGTCCCAGTTTGACACCAGTGCCAATGCTCAGCGTAGTAGCAGCAGCCGTGAACGTCACGTTGCTAAACCACTTGAACGCCTTATTCCCAATCACAGGCGTCGCACCATTCAGCGTAAGTGCTTCAGCAATCGGCTGGCCAAGATAATCCCAGCCATTGACCGTAATCACGGTAGCATTCGCACCACTCGCAGCAACCTGAATGCAACGACCATATGCCTCAGGCAGAACTGCTACACCACTCAAGTCGGTGCTGGTAATACCAGTCATAGTGCCAACATTGAGGATGCTGGTCGTTACCGCAGCAAGCGGTGCACCGAAGTTCACCCTGGTTTCGCCATTGTAGTTCACATCAGCACTGTATGCCATCGCGGGCACATACATGTTGATACGACGAGGGAAGTTAGTCGCATTAGCCATCAAGTTGGGCATTACTCAATTCCTCCTTCCAGTATGGCAGTCAATCCACCTGTGCTATTCGCACGTGGCCGATTGAATTGCTTACGTTCAACGATCTCCTTGGGAGTAAGCGCCAAGTCACTTGGCACCTCCTCACCTGAGTTCATATCCACAAGCCGTGGTTGCTCTAGCACACCGATCCTACGCAACTGCTCCTCATCATCCGCAGCCACGAACAGGCTATGACCTTGTGGAAAATAGATCATGTAACCATCCTCAAACTCCTCCTTCTTAGGAACAAGCTTGCGTGTGATCACTTCCTTATTTCCCAATGGTCCAACCTTACGCACATCCTCCTCGATGTGTATGACCATGCGCCAGTGTTTACCAACGACCTTCTCAGCCTGGAACGCAGGCTTGTAATCAGTCGGTGGCATTACCGCTTGTCCTCCTTCTTATCCGACCTAGCATCGTGTTTCGTATCTATAACTGGCGTGCGTGCAGCAGCGCCACTCAATGTCTCAGGCGGCGGTGGTTCTTCAACAGGCGGCAACACTACATTTACATCTGGTCCATAGCTCGTAGCATTTGGATAAGCCTTCAACACCTGTTGATGCTCAACGCTACCAGCTTCGACTTCGGTTTGGCCGGGTTTGGTTTCTTCTTCACCCGCGTTCTTAAACTCGGACATGATTTGCTCCTAGTTGGTCAGCACAGCATGTGTCCTAAAGGCTCGCCACATACACCATTGCCCCTGCCACAGGACACGACTACCCACGGCGTCAACATTCCATGGAGCAACCAATTCCTTCACCTTCATGTTCACACCACGCAGCATGTGCAGACGCAGATACGTATCGTTGATGAAGTATGCGTAGTTGACCGGACAGTCCTCATCATACATCATGGGTATGCCATTATGCATGACACCTTCGAAGCCAAGGTCGAACATACGCTTGCCCGCCTTACCCTCACTGAGCGGAATGGTCATCTTGTCACGCACTGCTTGGCGATACATGCGATAGATGTTGCGTCCACACAGAATGATGCTAGGCCGATCACCTTTCAGCGTAAGGTCCATCAGCACGTCATCGAATACCTCCTCGATGTTCGTGCTATCCATACCACCGCCAAAGTTGTAAGCAGATGTCCGCCACTGAGGCTGAGTAGCGCGGTTGATACCGCCAAGAGTTCCCACGAGGGGATTGGTTGGAATAAGGCTTCCCAGACCAAGTGGATCAGTGCCGCCACCAACAGCATACAGATACTGACTAAACTTATCCTTGATACTCTCCTCAAGGACATTCATCTTCTCCTTCATCAGCTTGAAGATGGCAGCCGCGCCATTGTTCTCATCTTGTTCCTGATCAGAGATGATAACGGTTCCCGCCACACGACTATATCCATACTCGACCGTATCGAACTCATCCGTTTGGTTAACGGGAAGGGGACTATAGTAGCTGTAGCTGGTAATGTTCGGGTTACGACCGACCGTGAGCGGATTGGTAATGTTATAACCACCATCCTCATACTCCACGCGATCATTCGCAAACACCCACGCCATCAACGCATTCGACTTGATCGAAGCCATGACTAGCTTGCGTCTACTCTTAGTCAACGTGCTGTGCAGAACATCTGCGACAGCGGGGATAATGGTTCCAACAGGCATAGCCTACCTCATCAGTTTAAGTTAACACCATGTTCTTGCATCGACTGCCTGATTATATCAGCCCAGGATGCATTCTCGTTATGTTGTGTGACCGCACCATTACCTACTGGCGTGGTCTGCTGTTGCACACTGCGGCCACCGGGTAGTGGACGTGTTGGTGCTGGTTGCTGCTGCTGAGGAGGCTGCTGCCGTTGTGCAGCGATTTGCTGCTTCAACGGTTGTGTCCAATCCAATTGATTACTATGTGCCCATCTAATCATCTTAGTATAGGCATTCTGGAGGGACAATCCTGGCTGAGCCTGCAACATTTCAGCCAGAACGTCAAGGTTCGAATGGGCATCTTCGTTATCACCGAGGAACGCATCGAGATCGACCTGCGCTCGCTGCTGTGCCTCTTGCTGTGCACGAGCCTGCTCACGTTGTTCCGTGATAGGCATCATCTTGTTATCAATCATACGCTGAATAGCACTCATATCAATGCCAGGACTAATACCTTGCTCCAGGAACGGTATCGGATAACCCTTACCCTTCACTTCCGCGACCAGCGTCTCCAGCGTCCTCACTGGATCACGCATGAACTCACTCATGATCCTGATCGCAACCACTTGGTCTTGTGGTGAAACATTCAATCGCGCAGCTTCCTGCAACACTTCATTGTTGCTACCGGCCTGACGCTGTGCGGCTTGCAATTGCTGCTTTAGCGAATTGTTCTCACGCGCATGTCGTTGGCCTTCCTCATACACACGCCGCTCAATACCACCTTGCGCAACCACACGACCAGTAATCGGATCAACCAGATCACGCGTGTTTGGGTTCTGTTGGTTAGGAACCTCAACCAAACCATCATGGCGACGACGCACCTGTGGTTGCGCACCTTGCGTTGGCGGTGCACTACTCGTGCCGCCACCTTCTTGCCCACCATGCGTAGGCTGTGCACTACCACCTACATCACTCGTATCCGTGCTGGCATCTTCACCATCATCATGGATGTCTGGTATGCCATCGAGAATACCGTCTTCTGTCGATCCGCTCATGCTACTTCCCCTTGCTGTGTGCTACCTTGCGATTGCAGCATCTGTCTGAATATCTCGGCTGGTGGAACACCTTGCTGTAGTGCACTACCTATGGCTTGTAATACAGGCGGTGGTAGCTGCTGCAATGCCTGAACAACCTGCGCCGCAACTTGCATACCACCACCTGCTTGTGGTGCACCGGGTGGTGAAGTGGACGCCGATCCATCACCGCCAACAGGAGGTTGCCCAGGTGCACTACCTTGTCCTGGCGCTCCACCTTGTTGTGATGTCGCCATCATCTGCACTTCAGCAGCTATGCTCTCCCAGTCCTCTTTGCTAACCACGAAGTTATCGAACGCTTCACTCATCATCTTGAGTGAAACCTTCAGTGCACTGGCAGGTGCTGCCCTTACGTATTGGGCCATGACCTGACCAATCTGCACGGCTTCTTGTTTCTTCTGTTGCGTGGTCAACTTCTGGGTTGATCCGCCAACCACCTGAACAGAAAATGCAGCAAAATCACGTAGATTATCCAGAGGACGCCAAAACTCAGTAACGTCCAAGCCAGTAAGTTCATTAACTGTTTGAGGGTCCATGAACTTGAGGCACATCTGCGCCAACTTCCATCCAACATCACCAAGTGCGTCCTCGATCGCATCCAGGCGCATGTCCATACGCATGTTGCCTTGCGTGCTATAGTAGTCGATGGCCTTGTTGGTCGTATTAGTCTTAAATTCACCACCACGTTCTACTTCATTCGTCGCGGCGATGCGGTCCACGCTCTGATACAGGTCCTTCTTGTCAAACAACGGCGCAAACGCTGTGCTAGGCGGGGGAATGCTAAAGATAATCTCCTCATGCTTCACACCTTCGGGAATCTTGATTGGCGTAGCGGTTCCATCTGGTCCCTTGAGTATGCGATCAGCGATCTCCTGTGTAATCCCACTCTCGGGGTTGTAGAAGATATTGCGTCTGGCCCAGAGCAATGCTCTTCGCTTCTCGTCGTTGATCTCATTGATCTGATCTTGCTGATCGAGATAGTAACTCACCTCTCCCTTGGCATACATAGCCACGGGATTCTCATGGAACCACATTGGTGTTAGTGGAAAGAAGCCTTGCAGTCCATACGGATCATCCCATACCCATATGGGCCACTTCCAATCATTATCCGCATACATCTCCAACCGGCGTGTAACACGGTCCCACACATACCAGACCTTGGTCATGCACGCTTTATCAAACTGATCCGTACTGTCGAAGCCATATGCGCTATACGCATTGTCCTTCTTAGTGAACAGACTAAATTCTTTATCATCACCAGGACCACCACCACCAGTCAACACATGTGATGGTTCGAATATGCTTGTCACCTCATCCTTATCAGGGTCCTTCTCACCATATATCGCATTGATATATTCAGTCGGTAACATGTCCTCTACCATCATCCAATTAGCATCGCCACCACCTGGATCGCTGCTATTCGGATCAACTATTACCTGATGTGGAAGTCGGATTCTAACAAACGGCCCACTCGGCTGGAGAAACTCAATCTTCTCTTCTAATGCAACCAGTGCCGACTCAACTTCGCGAATCTCTTTATCATCCTTCGCTTGTGCCAGTTTATCAGATAACGCCTGTAGATCAGCAGCAGCTTGCTCACTGCTCTTGTCCTTCTGCGTATAACCAACTTCGAACCATGACCGATTAGTCAACAATGTAACAATCACATTGCGTTTAGCCTTAGGCTTGATGTTCACTCCAGGTGCATACTTCATCCTGAACAGTGCATCGACCAGCTTCTCCACCGCACGCGCGAACGCATCGCCCTTCTCATCCGCAAGCGCATCAGCACTTGGTCTGGCTGTTACCGATACAATTGGGTTCTTCGCATACAACTCAGGAAGTTGCGCATTCACATTGGAATACACAATGTTCTCGGTTGACGAGAAGCGTTCATTCAACCGCCTTGCGACATGACGATTACCAGCCACGTTAGCGTCGGTGCCATCACGATGATCAGACTGATCATGGTTATAATAGCGAATAGCCTCATCCCACGCATCGATCAGGTCCTTCATGCCCTTCTGGCCTGTATCACGCCGACTACGCCACACACCACCACGCTTACTACTCACGGGTATGCGTGAGTCAGGCATTGCCTTGTAAACAGCAGGTGGTTCTGCTTCAGCAGGCAGACCAACGTCAGCTTGGACAAGCGATTGCTCTAGTGGATCAACACCCGTATCGAGTTCAAGTTGTGGGTCGTCTTGTTCTGTTCCACTCATTGCACTTGATCCTGTTGTCCTGGTAACGCAGCAGCAGCGGCACCACCACCTACCATGCCCGCGATGCCATAACGACGCATGAGATCAATCAGCTTGTCGTTATACATCACGATGTTGTATGATGGGTTCGCACTTACACCGCGTGATCCCGCATCGAGATAGCGCACACCTGGAATGCCTGCATCATTGAGTTGAGAGACTGCTTTCGCTGCGGATTGGTCACGTGAGAACCGCCCACTGCCTTGAACAAGAACTGATCGTGCAATGTCTCCAGGTATTGCGCTCCCCATCATGTTTGGATCAACAATACCAAGATCACTGAGTGAATTTCGCACACCACTTGGTTGTGCACGCAACGGCTTGTTCCAATCCAACAATTGCTCAGGTTCAACATTCAGCTTGACCTCATACATATGACCTCCCACACGAGGCAATTCAAATATCCTATCATTGATGTCTGACATCTTCGCGACGAGATCATAATATGTCTTCAACTTCTGTGGATGAAACGCACCACCCTGCGATGCATCAAGTTGCTTTTGTAACAGATCATGTTGTGCATTCAAATCATTGAACTCTTGAACAGAATCAGGATGGAGCACACGTTTCGATAACGTGTCACGATACGATCGTGCGGTTTTTTCATTCTCTGCAAAATACAAACCACGCGAAAATATCTGGTTGCCCTCACCACTACCAATCTTGCTCATATCAAACCGATCAAACCAATGTGGTGAACCATGGTATGCACGTATCGAACCAACACCACCCGTATCAAATCCCATCATGGGATTGTCCATCCGCGCCCAGCCCTGCTCAGTCATCTGCCCAGTGTTTGGATCAATGAAGTCAGCAGTTGGCGATGGTTTACTCCCAGGAGCAATCTCACGCCTCAGCGGTGTCGCGTTACGCAATTCTGGAACGACGGGATCACGCGCGGGTGCGTCCAACCCAAGTTGAGTCATCGCACCACGAATAATATCGTCATACTCAGCCATCTATCGCAACACCCCAAGTGGACGAACACCACCAAGCAGCAAGCTAAGCAATATGATCAACAGGATCACGGCAAGTATGACTTGTGCGATCACCGCGAATGGTGGTGGCAATGGTATGAGCGTGATCACATACCAAACCAGACCGAAGATGATAATGAGGATAAGCAGTGATACGAGCAGGTCGATCATCGCGTGCGTCTCCTACTGTAGCCAGGGGAGCTTGGATAACTTGGCGTAGACCAGAGCTTCAACCGCTCAGTTTCCAACATGTCGCGTTGCAATCGCAAACTCTCCAGTTGATACAACTTCTGATCAAGGTCACGTTGCTGCGTCACGACTATTGCCTCTCGACTAATGCATGCCGATAACGGTAGCATCACGAGAAGCAACAATCTCATTTGTGTCTTGCCTTCGGACCACGTTGCTGCGCACGCTCAATCTCATGCCACGCCATCCATGCAGGCACAGCATCTGGCTTGCCAGTGTAGCGTGCCAACCGTGGTCGGTTGCTCATCGCATACTTCCACATGTCCATGGCATGGTCATTACGATCAACGGGCTTATCGGTTGTCTCGTCACTACCATCACGTTGGAAGTAATACTCGGTGATCTCATCAATGAACCACTGACACGAATCACTCACGTAGAAGTGAGGAGCCTGATGCAATCCATTGATTGGATTCTCATGCAGCGGCAACGGTGTCAGATATTGCCAGTTCTTACTAATGCCCGCATTGATGTCATTGTTGCCACGTTGCATCCTGATGCCTTCTTCAGCAAACATGTTCGCGACCGTCTCACCAACCGTGCGTGCATTACCAGCCTTACGCCTAAACACATCGGGATCGGCATATATCGCATCCAATTCATTGTCCTCAATGCGATACTCAGCACGTGTCGTGGCAATCAGCTTGGCAGCAGCCGCGATTGGGAATTCAGCAATGCGAAATCCATCCAACAGGATCACATTCGCGTCATCATCCACGAAGAACAGTCCATAGCAACTATGCCTGGACAAACCGTGGTCATAACCTTCTATGAATGTGGGTTGATAACCCATCATCCGCATCTGCTTCAGATATAGCTTGACATCATCATGCTTTAGCGTATGCACACTCTCATCGAATTGCGGATAAATCAATCCACTTAGAGCACCCCATTTACCATACACGAAACGATCGCGCATACTACCTGTGTAGGTGGAAAGCATTCCACGAATGTAATCCTCACCTACATTCTCCACATTCTCATACGTTGTTCCTTCGAACAACTCGATCAGCGGTATAGGTTTGCCATCAACCAACAACGGTTGACCATTTGCATCAACTTCACACAACAACTTGGGACTTACCAAACCACGCTCGATGAAATCGTGCAATGGCTTCACGATCTCGCGATAACACCAATTCCTGGTCGGGTTGAGCGTGGCCATGAACCAACGTGGTCCAACACGTGGCATATCTGGCTCATCACCAACATATTCGGTATTACCACGCAACCGACCCATCAAATCCATGAAATCCTTATGGCTAAACTCAGGATCTTCTAATTGGTCTACAACGATCCAATCGTATGTTGCGGATAGCAAGTTCGACTTGGAGTCCTCCGTCTGCTTGCCTTGTTGCGCTACATACCTGAAATTTATTGTGCTGCCATTCTTCAGCAACAACGTGTTTTCGTCCCGGCTCGGCATACGCTTGATCCAGGACGTTGGACACCATTGCAAGAATTCTCGCCTTATAGTGTCGTTCAGCTTCGGATATGTCGAGCGTGCTATCAACCCATTGCATCCTGGGTAATCCTTACATAACTTCAGCGCCTTGATACATGTCGCGGCGGTCTTGCCATTGCCGAAGCCGCCCCCTATGAACTGGACCTTCTTCCTCGACTGGTGAAAGCGGTCATGCATACCGCCTTCTACGATCTTATAACGTTTGCTCAAAGTGATTGACCCAACTGCGCAGTGCTTGCAGCAGTTGCAACAATAGATGTGGCACTGACCGGAATGGCAACCACTGTGTCGGTAGTAGCCGGAACCACATGAACCACTCCATTATCGAACGTATAGGTCGTTCCACCCGGTAATCGCATATGACTATACATGGTAAAACTGGGACTGATACCAGCGACATCGACACCCATCGGTATTGGCACAACCACACCGGCACCGAGCACCAAACTACGACCAGCAACGAATGCCATTACTCACTCTCCATCTCGATGATAGGCATTGTAGAGATTTCTTTCCTTACAATCTCGATAACGAGTCCACCATCCAGCTTGTGGCGATGTTCGATCACATCGCTAGGACGATGACCGCTACGATCAAGGATATCCTTCGCAGCAGCCATACGATCAGCACGTGTGCCTTCTTCCATCGCACGCACGATCACACCAGCGGCATTCTTGGCTTGTTTCACGAACAAATCACGAACCACGTTCGTTTCACTGTCCAATACACTACGGACAACCGTATCATGCATCTGCTGATACGCATCACTCTTCCTGATACGCGTAATCTGATCAATCGTCAGGCCAGTTGCAATCGCGATCTCCTCGATATCCAAACCAAACAGCGAATAGCTGAGAATGACGCTCACGGCGTTCATTGTCTTAGGAACTTCAGGTAGCTCACTCAGCTTGCGTCGTGCCGCTACAACGATACGCACGGCATCGTCTGGCGTTGGCACTTCTACTCTTACATTCTCAGCTTGTGCCTGCCCATCTGGATAAATGATACTGCCATCAGCTAATCGCAGCGGTTCATTCATACGCGGCATAGACATTAGACACGTACCTTAGGAATACGTGCACGTGCACGAGTCTTAGCACGCTTAGGCGCGGGTTCATCAGCGGGAACTGCTTTATCAATCGCTGCCTTAGCAGGCTCTACACGCGATCCATATTCTGCTTCAAACCCAGCACCACTTGGTGCGGCTGGCGGTGTTCGTGAGCCATACTCAGGACTAAATCCCGCACCAGTTGGAGCAGTTCCTCTTGCTCCTGGTAACGGACCATATTCAGCACTAAATCCAGGCCCACTTGGTGGCTTTGGGCGAGGACCGGTTGGATACTCAGGATCAAATCCAGGACCACTTGGTGGACGTGGCGCTGTTGGCGACGGTGTTGGTGTAGTTGGTGGAACAACAGGTGGAACACTGGGAGTAGGAGAACCGCCGCCCATTAACATGCGTAGAATAAGCGCACCTAATCCACCCGCGCCAACAGCAGCAGCAGCACCTCCACCTCCCATACCAGTTGGATCATTGCTACCATCCAGAATAGGAATACCATCTGGACTCATCATAGGCATACCACTCGATGTGGGCGGCGCTGGCGCAACAGCAGGCGGCATCGTAGCACTATCGCTTGCCGCATTCGGCGCTGTTCCTTGTGGAGGAGGAATTGGTGGTGTCGGCAATCGTGTCGCACCACGTGATGGTGACGGTTGCGCACTTGTTCTGCCACCGTTATTGGTAACTGACGGCATCGCAACAGATGTGGTCGGCGAGGCACGCGGCGGAATAACATACGACCCAGGTTGTCCGCCATCTCCACCACCACTACCATCACCACCAACATTGGTTCCGGGCGGATAACTTGCGGCATCACCAAGCAAGTTCATAGGTGGTAACGGTTGCGCATTGGATTGATTGCCGCTTCGTTCCAACATCATGAGCATGGACCGCTCACCAGGAGACAATCGGCTCATTTGTTCAGCTGTGATCGGCATATTCAGAAACCTCCCTTACCACCACCACCATTACCACTTAAATCAGGCGGATACGTGGACGGTTGCACAACCCTGGATATCAGGGACTGCCACGCGACCAGATCACTTGCATTGGTGTTGCGATTCACGATGTTAATCGTTTCGATTGGGATCACGCCACCGGGAGAACCCTGTTCCCACTTGATTTGCTTCTTGGTTTGTGTCGCATTCGCACCAACAGCGGCACCCAACAGCGTGTAGAGGATGCGTGTCGAGGCAATCGTGCCTCCACCATTGCGTAGCATCTTGACAATTCGGTCATCACCCTGTTGGATGCCATTGACTTGCACCTGACCCGTCGTCACACCGTTAGCAGCCGACCCAGCACCGAGCGTATTGCTATAGCCAGTGAATGATAAGTATCCAGGCGTCCCACCAAGACCATAGGTAGCCATGCGCATCTCCATAATTTGGGTAAACCTCCATGGAGCCTTCCACTTGCTTGATAAAAGCACAAGCCCTCATGTCTACAACCAGACACAAAGTACGGATCTACCCGTAGATACTAAATCGACCGATAATTATCCCATATATGCCATTATACAATAGCATATAGTATATAACACATGCTGCTATATGTTATATAATAGGGATACGACATACTATGCATGGCAATGCACTGCAACACACGCTAAACACACGCACAGGAGTACAATGGACGTGATCCGTGGTGACACAGGTGCTATACGTCTGTCCAGCCCATATAGTATACCCCTATTTGGGAATTGTAGGGGGGACACGGGGGGTATGGCCTTGTTGCGCACACGCATGTATACGCTAGCATACCAATAGCATTGCTCATCATGTGGTGGATTATCATATCAGATGATGGGTATGTGAGACTGACAGGCGCGGACCACAGTCCACACACAAGCACCGTGCACGGCATGACATGCGACAACGCATACATCACATGCACATGGCCTTATTACATAACATCATATATCATATAGCATGCTATTACATGCATATTGCAATGATATGCATATCCCATAGCAGCACTCAGACCTAGGCTACACAGGCTCTATCATAGCATAGGGTTTGCTATGTAGTGCTGACACTGCCTGTCCTGGCCATGCCTGAGCCTTGCCATGCATGGGACACGTTAGTTGATTAGCGTTATCTAGCTAAACAATTGCCATGCATTCCTAGCATGTATGCAATGTTCATGGCATGATGTCATATGCATAGGAATGCTAAAAGACAAAAGGCTTTACGCAGGGTGACGAGGGCATCTCATAGTGTCTCACTATTCTCCATGCATGAGACTAGCATGCCGATTGTCTCACATCCAGCCTGACACTGCTGTGTGGCATTCCGTGAGACACTGCGTTGCATTGCATTGCGTTGCGTTGCATTATGCATTGCTGTTATGCGCTAGCCGAGTTGACACAAGCGTTGCATACCGCTATAATGATGAAAGTAAGCAGACGACAGGGATTGTCCATTGCCGCTGACTTACGAAAGGACTAACCAAATGGCTTCGAGAACCAAAGCTAAGGCAACCGCTCCCGTTGCTCCAATCGAGACCATCATGGCTAAGGACAGCATGCCGATGCTGCTTCCGCCGAACGTTGTAACCGAGTTGATGAACTCGGCATATGACGATACCGCAACAGGTAGCAAGCTTACAGAACGCGGTTCGCAACGTGCGGTGTGCGCTGTCATGTACCACATGTATCAGGTGATCAGTGACGGCAAATGCAACCATGCATTGCGTGACTGTGCACTGGCCAGCAACCATGGCAAGGACACACGCGAGGCTATCAACGCAATCATGGTTGCGCATTTCGTCCCTGCTGCTGAGACAAATAGCGACATGGGCGATGATGAAGTGGGATCGATCAAAGACACACGTGATAAGCACGTTCGCTTGATCAAGCGCAGTGTCACGACTGCGGGTGTGCTCGAAGCAAGTGGCGTAGTTGCTGCCGACTTCAATCATACCACTGGTATGTTCACCGTCCCGAGTAAGATCATGTATCCGGCCGATGCTGCTGCACTGGACCGACTGCTTGATAATGCTTTCATTGACCTTGACGGTCAGACCATCTCGTTTCATGGTCGTACGAGCAAAGGCAAAACGCGTGTCATCAACGCACGCGCTAGCATTGCACAAGTCTATGAGATCAACGCGCCTAAGCTTGGCAACGGTAAGCGTAAGGCTGTTGTGCCAGGAACACCACCGGTCACGCAATCGAATGCTCCTGCTACTGATACGAGTGTGAAGTTCACAAACGTAGAGGACGTGGCCGCACGCGTACCAGTGATAATAATGATCGAAGCATTGCATTCAATCATCATTGAGAGCGGTCCAGCCGAACCAATCGCACGTGACACGTATGATGCAAAGACGTGGAACATGATAAGCGCATTGATGATGCGCTTTGATGAAAGCTTCAAGGCATGGGATGCTAAGCCCGTGCAAGCCAAAGCCGCATAACCTAGCCTAGCCTAACCAAGCCCCGTTCCGAAAGGAGCGGGGCTTTTCTGCGTCTGCGCTATGCCCATCCGTAGCACGCGCCCGAGCGTGAGCGAGGGCGCGGGTGGAGGGCGAGACTAGGTAAGATGAATATACATATCGCCACCGGCGCACAGCACGCACGAGGCTGCGAATAATATACCTAACCTAACCTCGAACCATGACACCAACCTATACTCCTGTAAGCCATACAACACAACAACTTGATTATACAACATAATCCCTCCCCACTTATGGAC
>Ga0210380_10000114_pt1 | contig 45478 bp, 60 predicted proteins | sample PLM4_5_coexredo_FD_155476 | JGI IMG/M metagenome (GOLD analysis project Ga0210380, IMG submission 155476) | Groundwater sediment microbial communities from an aquifer in East River, Colorado, USA - PLM4_5_coex redo | ecosystem: Environmental > Terrestrial > Soil > Riparian zone | place: USA...
AGCGACACGGCGGACGCGACCAATTCCGGCCGCGGCGCGATGCGGGCGATGACCAACATGGTGCCGGACTCGACCAGCCGCGGCATCTTCGTGTGCCGGCCCGGGGCCATCGACCAGGTCGATTTTTCCAGTCTCATCGCCGCGACCTTCGTCTCCCAATACATCCCCTTCGGCAACATCGTTTACGGCATGGTGTCGAGCGGGCTCAATCCCGGCAAGGATCAGCCCTTCGCCTACGACCTGGAGGCGGCGAGCTACCTGCCGGTGTCCGGTATCGAGGACCGCAACACGCCAACCTCGCCCCCGGCGACCGGCGATTGGGTGCCTCCGATCATGGCGCGGGTGGGCAGCCGCATCCTGGTGACGCATCCGGGCTTCCCCGGCGACGACATCAAGTTCGGCTGGTTCGACATTTCCGAGTTCTTTTCCATCGTCACGGTGGAGTTCACCAGCGGTCTGCCGTTCCTGTTCGGCGCTCCCTCGCTGATCGGGGTGCAGCCGGGGCATCAGATCGGTGGCTCGGCGGTGTTCCCGGCTCAGACCCGGGTAAAAAATGTTTTTTATAATACCCAGTCGGTCTTCGACTTCGCCGGCAACAGCCACGGCACCGATATCATCGACGGCATCTCGATTCCCGCGGCGATCGAGATGTACCCCGGAAAGACGGTGACCGGCCCCGGCGTTCAGCCCGGCACCACGATCCTCGGCACGCCGGCCGGCGCCTCGATCCAGTTGTCGCAGCCGACCACATCAAGCGTCGTGGCCGGGACCTTCCGCGTCATCGGCAACATCCCGGCGGTCTTTCCCTACGCCTATCGGGGGGACTTCACGGCCAGCGACAAGTTCATCGCCAATGTCGGTATCACCACCGATCTCTATATCGGGCAATTGATTGTCGCCGACCCGGCGCTGGTGCTGCCGGGCACCTACGTCGTGAACGTCTCCGGCACGACCGTCAACCTGACGCAGCCCCTCATCGGCACCGCCGCGAACCAGAATTTTTCCGCCATAGGGACGGTGATCGAGCTGACGGACGCCCCGTCCGCCAGCGGCGTCGGGCCGCTCTCGCTCAGCGGCGGATCGCCCTCCGCGCCGCTGTGGGGTGCCGGCGATACCGCGATCAACCCGCTCCCCTCGGTGCCGGTCGGCGTGGAACAGATGAATGGGCGGGCATGGTTTGCCGCCGGAGATTACGGCATCCCGTGGTCCGACAGCCTGCTGCCCTGCATCCGCACCGGCGGCAATCAGGCCCTGACGACCAACAATTCCCGTCCGGTGACGGCGATCGGCCCCCTGATGCTCTCGGCGCCGATCACCGGCGGTATCGTGCAGTCGCTGATCGCCTTCCAGGGCTCCGCCTCGATGCAGCAGATCATGGGCGATCCCTCGACCCAGAACCTGTCGATGAACATCCTGCCGGTGCCGACCGGGACGTTGGCGCCGAACACGATCACCACCTCGACCCTGGGCCTTATCTTCGTGTCGCCCGAGGGGGTCCGCTATATCGACTTCCGGGGGCGAGTGTCGGACCCGATCGGCCAGGACGGCGATGGCGTGGTGGCGCCCTTCCTCGCGGTCACCGAGCCGCCGATCGCCGGCCCCCGCGCCTCCCGCATGACGGCGGCGGCCAACGGCCGGACATTGCGGATCGACGTGCCGAACAGCGACGAGGAGATGGTCTCCTACTGGTTCGACCTCACCCGCCGCATCTGGACCGGCCCGCACACCGGCGCGGCGCGGCTGGTCAAGGTCTGGAACGACACGTTCCTCATCTTCTCGGCGACCCGCCTCGTGCTGCAACTCGCCGACGACACGCAGCACCCGGATTCGGTCTATGTCGAGAACGGCCGGGCGATGACCTACGAGTGGGAAACCTCGCTCCTGCCGGACACCGGGCAGATGTCGATGAACACCATCATCGAGTCCTCGGTGATGGTGGCGCTGCCGCCCGGCGAGCAGGTGCAGATCAACTTCCTGACCGAGACGCGCGATGTCCCGGACGGCGTGGCGGTGGCGGGGCTCGTCGTGCCCGTGGCGATCTGGGGGCAGGCGATCTGGGGGGTGACGTGGACGGGGCCGGACAGCGGCGTCATCCGGCAGCGCCAGATACCATGGACCGTGCCGCTGGTGTTCAAGCAGGGCCGGGTCAACATGCGGGGCCTGTCGAGCGCCGGCCTCGCCATCGGCAATCTTTACCTGCGCTTTCAGGTGCAGGGTAATATGCAGGAAGTGCCGCAGATACCGCCGGACCCGATGGCCGATTTCCTGCTGGCGAACGACGGGGTCACGATCCTGCGCGACAATCGCATCGTCAACCTAACCCCGGGATAAGCAATGGCCGGCGAGACCTTTGCCTTCTTCCTGGTGGAAGACCCGAACACGACGGCGTTGCCGCTGCCGTTCCAGGCGGGCGACCGCATCGCCGTGGTGCGCGGTACGGCGCCGAACGAGCGGACCTACTATGCCGCCGCGCCGCCGTTCACGCCCTACATCCTGGGGCCTGGCGACGGCCAGAAGGGCATCGACGGCGCTATCCTCGCGTTCTCCCCGACGATCCTCGACGCCGCCACGATGATGGCGGTCAACGGCGGCGTCACCGCCGCCTATGTCGGCGAACCTGTCACCATCGAGCAGGCCGGCGCCAATTTCTTCGCGATCCAGGCAGTCTTCGTGGCCGGCGGCACCGGCTACCGGGTCGATGACACGATCGTCTTCCCCGGCGATGTCGTCATCCGGGTGCAGGCGGTAAACGCCGCCACCGGCGCGGTGCTCTCGGCCGATGCGAATGCCGTCCAGGGGTGGATCATCGTCGATGGCGGCGAGAGCACGACCAATCCCGCCGGGGCGCAGAACCAGACCGGCACCTTCGACGCGGCCGGGACGCCCGGCCCCGGCACGGGGGTACAGTTCTCCTTCACCTGGCAGCGCGTCAACCTCATCACCACGATCGCGGCGATCAACAGCGACACCCAGATCGTGCTTGCCGAGGGATCTCACGCCGGGGTGGATATTGCGGACATCGAGTGGGGATTTGCCACCGATGTCTCGGCGGCGATCAACGCCCACCTGGCCACCACCCTGGCCCAGGGTGGCGACCGGCGCCTCACCTTCCCCGGCGGCATCCTCGGCATCGCCAGCACGATCAACTACGTCAACGGCAACGCGCTGCTCGGCGGCGGCACCAGCGGCACGCGCGACGCCACGACGGGGCTGATGTGGATCGGCCCGCATCGCGGCACGATGGTCTCGAATGGTGACCCGGCGGCGCCGGTCGGCGTCACGCTGGAGGGCATCAGCTTCTTCGGCATGGGGGCGGCGGCGAAGGGTCTCCAGTCGCATGGCGACAGCGGCGGCACTTATTCGCAATTGTCGTTTACCGGGTTCCAGCAGATCGCCTGGGACATCGACGCCTCGGCACTCTCGGCGGTCGGCTTGCGCATTCCCTTCGTCGGCGGCGACATCCGGAATATCTCGATCACGGCCAACCGCACGGCCTCGAACTACTGCCGCGGCATCGTCATCGGCAGGGGCACCGGCATCGCCGCGTCGGATACCAACCGCACCGATTTTACCGGCATCCGGATTGCCCACCGCTACGGCACCGGGTTCGAGATCAACTCGAACGACAGCACGACGATCCGGGATTATTTCGGCAACAGTGCGCTGGGTCTTTCGTTCGAGGGCCGCTGCTCTCCGGTAGGCGCCCCCTGGGACTATCGGATGTTCGATACCCAGATGATCCAGCTTCAGCCGATCGGCGGCATGGTCGTCCGGGGCACCAACCCGACGCGACCGCCGACCAGCAATATGGTCTTCGGCTACAGCGGGGCGAACGGCTCCACCGCCCCGATCATCGAGCCGTCCGCCGAGTGCCTGATCGTTACCGCGAGGGGCCGGAACTTCGGGACAGCCCCGAGCGGGCTATGGGTCGCCACTGCCGACGCGCTGGTCAATGACATCACCCTGACGCCGATGATTTCCGGCGGCTCGGGGGCGGGGTCGCACACGATCCGGGGCGGCACGCTTCAGGTCGGCACCCGCATCCGGATGGAGGCCAGGGGCGTCTACACCACCCCGGCGGCAAATGCCGCGACGCTGACGGTCAACGCCGCCGTCAACTCGGCGAGCGTCGGCACGATCATCCTCCTCACCACCTCGACGCCGCCGATCATGCCGGCATCGGCGGTGGCGAAACCGCTGTGGGTTACCGTCATGGCCACGGTCAGGGCGGTCGGGGCCGCGGGCCAGATCGTGACGGATGGCGTCGTCTTCTATAACGGCGCGGCCGACAACGGTACGGTCAACCAGATCACCATGGTCCCGGCCGTGGTGAACCTCGACACGACAGTCGATCTGACACTGACCCTGGAGGGGCGTTGGTCAACCGTCGCCGGAGGCCAGCTCGTGACCCTGCAAAACGGGTCCTACCAGTGGGACATGGGCGGTCAAGGGGGGCTGTGGTGATGCTGCGCACTCGCGCTCGCGCTTCGATACGCCAGCTGATCTTCGCGGCCCTGCTGCTCCTCGCCACCGGCGGCGCGGCGCACGCCGTCTGCGGGCCGGTGCCGTTCATCTTCACCGATGGCACGCCGATCCGCGCCACCCAGGTCAACACCAATTTCACCCATGTCATCAACTGCTACAGCGGCTCGATCACCTCTCCTGGAACTACCGTCCTGAACTCGCTGGCCCTGTGGGGAAACACTTTCGGCACCGAATTGAAGGAAGGCAACAACGCGCCAGCCTTGCATCGCTGGGATTTCCCGGCCTCGATGGGGGGCGTTACAAATGCTTTTGCGGTTAACGTCGGAACCTATACCCAAGTACAAATACCCGTGCCGGTGCTTCAAGGCATATCCTCGATGGTGCGTGTACCGGATACCTGGAATACGCCATTCTGGGGGAATACCGCAATCAGCGGATATATCGAAGGCGGCGGCATCGGCGGGCCTAACCAGTCCGCCGTAGCGATGTTCAGCGTGGGTACGATGCGGGGCGATAACGGCACTCCTGGAGGGGCCGGGGCGGTATGGGGAGCCAACTTCGTCGCGACCAACTGCCCCAAGATCGATTGTACTCCAGGCTCCGGTTTCGATTCCGGCATCACCGGCTTGGAGGTTAATACCAACGTCGTCGACAAAGGTGCCAACCCCGCTGAGACGGCAGTCAGGGGAATAATGATAGCTGGCGGCGGGCCTGGTCAGGCGCCGGTCCACGGTTCGTATGCAATCGAGGTGGCGACGCTAAGTACCAACGCTCCGTGGCTATACGGCACCTTCTTCCGCGACGGCGCCGTGATAAATGCTCACAACATAAACAAGGTTGTTGCAACTGGCGATGGCGACTCGCAGGCAGTTAACTGGAAAATGACGACGGGTGGCGCGGATAGGAGTATGGGCCTGCAATACAAGCAGGATGGGTACTTGGACTTTCTCGGGAACCCCGATCTGGGCGGCGTTCGCGCACTCAACCTGGATGCGCGGAACGCGATCAGGCTGAGCGGAGTGGACGCCATTACCTTGGGCGGCGGGTGCGTTAATTTTCTGAACGGGGTCAATGGACTGATGGCCGTGTGCAATACCACCCCGCAGAATGTGTTCAGAAACACAACCCATATCTTTCAGACGCTTGCCGGGGCCGTCGATGTAGCCAAGCTCCAGGCGGCCGGCGGGGCCGATACGACCGGCATGCTCCTGACCGTGAACAACGCCGCCGGCGTCAATCTTGCGACGGTAACGCTCGGGGCCAACGACAGCGGGGGCGTCGGCTTCAAAGCGCTGAGGGTGCCAAACTGAGGAGCGCGATTTTTGCGGCCGCGATGCTTCTGTCGGCGCAAGCTGCTGCGCAGGACGCGCCAGATCCGCGCCTCTCGGGGCCGATGATCCAGGCGCTTCAGGCGCAGGTCGCTCTCCAGGCCGCGATCATCAAGGCGATGGGGGAGGACGCCGAGGCGCAGAAGGCCGAATTGTGGCTTTGGTTTTTGGAGAGCAAAAAAGAAGCGGCCCCGAAGGACCGCTGAAAGGTTCAACACGTAAGCCCCTTAGCCTCGAAAGACGCTGACGAGGTTTCAGGAGCCGCCATCATAGCGGCGTCGGGGCTTCCGTGCTAATAGCAAATCGCCTTTTGGCGGGAGGGGAATATGCGGAACTTGCGCACGACGGTTGCGGCACTCTCGCTGGGCCTGATTCTGGGTGCGGCGACAGTGCAGCTCCAGGCGGCGATCCCGTCCGGCGGTGGCGGGTCCGGCCCGATCGAGCCGACCCCCGGCGGCATCATCGGCCAGGTCAACACCTATCTCGGCAGCTACCTGTCGGTGTCGGGGGCCTCGCCGACGGCCGCCAGTGAATTGCAGTTCTTCCAGGCCGGATCCTGGGCGACGAACAGCAACGTCGCCACCACGATGACCTCATTGGGGCCGCAGGGGGCCTCGACGACGGTCTCAAAGTGGCTGACGGTGAAGGACAACACCGGCAACCCCGGCTTCATCCCGTTCTACGCCTGCGGCTCCAGCGCCTGCCGCTAGGGCCAGCACGACAAAGAACGGCACCATCGTCGCGGGGTGGGCGGAAATGAACAGCCCCTGCACGAGCCACGCGGCGAGGAAGGGATGAAACTCTGGTCCGCGACGGGACGCCTCGACAAGCAGCCACGCTCCGGCCGCCGCGCCAAGAAGCCCGGTCGCGGCGAACCAGTCGATGGGGACCGAGTAGAAGCGGCGGTAGAACATGCCGTTGGCGAAGACGAGCGGGGCATCGAAGCCGTTGCCGGTGACGAGGTGCCACTTGACGCCGTAGAGGGCCGCTTCCCACACCTCCAGCCGCTCGGTAACGGACTGGTCGCCACCGGCACGAATCATCAATACAGCGACGATTGCAATGATTGGCGCGGCGAGCGCTGCGATGCGGCTGTGTCGCCAGAGCATGACGCAGCAGCCGGCCCCGACCGCCAGGAGCGCCCCACGGGACTGGGCGAGACAGAGGGATGTAGCGTTGGCCCCAATGGCGAGCGGTTTGACCCAGGCTGTGGCTGTCCATTCTGTCGGGGGGCGCAGGCGGCGGCCATCCGGAAGATCCGGAAGGAACAGCATGATCGCAGCGAAGGCGCCGAGGTAGTTCGGGCTGACGAAGAGGGATGGCGGGCGTGGGATGAATGGCATCTGGGCCACGGCGCTCCCCGCCACTACGACGGACACCCAAAGCAGCGCGGACACCGCTTTTTCGCGGCCTGGGTCCGGTAGGACGACGAGGGCGAGATAGAGGGCCGCCAGGACCGCGACTCCGCCGCCGCCCGATCCGGGGCCGACGAGGGCCGAGACGCAGGCCGCAGCGAGAATGGCGAGGACGGCCAGGGTGATCCGCATCGCGGGCAGGCTGGCTCTCTGGTTGGGGTTTCTTGGGTTTTTAGCTTATACGCTGGATTTGATTTAAGGTGCAGTGATGTCGATCGCATTGGATCGGGGACCGCAGGATGCCGGCTCGCTGCTGGATCAACTGAACGTGCTCCGCCGCCAGATAGACGCGATGTCTGGATTGCTTGAGGTGTACCACGCCGATGCCAGCGGCACGCAGTTCAACGACTTCAGCGGCAATGCCATCGGCTACCTGACGACGACCGGGGACTATACCGAGTTTGCGCTTGCCGCCAGTGGCGGGGTGGAGATTGCCGCACTGACGGCAGCGGTTGACGGCGTCGGATACTCGACCGTGAAGTCCCTGACTTCTCGTCTGATTGCGGATTTTGGGGTGGGGTTCAACCAAGCCGAACTGCCCGCTCCGACGCTCGGCATGGTCGCCCTGATCCTCGACAGCAACACCGCAACCTGGGGCGCCAACATCACCGGGACCGGCGCGTTTAAGGTGCTGGCCTTCTACAACGGCACCAACTGGACTGTGGTTGCCAAGTGAACACATCATCGAGCTTCGCCGGCGCCATGAAGGGCAAGAGCAAAAAGACCGTGCGGGATGGTTTCCGCGCCGATGTCAGGAGGCCGCCGCCGAAGAAGCCGAAGGGGAAGAAGCGATGATACAACGACATCGAGCAGGACAACCCGGTCCCAGCGCGAGGGGGCTCTGCGCCGCCCTCATCGTCGTGGTCTGCACGGTCCTCCTCGGCCTCGTGCTGTTTCTGTCACTCCCCTCGCGTGCCCACGCGCAGGCCCAGCAGCCCAGCAACTGCTCCGGGACCGCGAGCAGCACGGCGGGGCCGATCATCTTCCCGACCTCGGGCGAGACGGGGCCGACAGCGCCGACGACCTATGTGACGATCGCCAACCCCAGTGGCACCGCGACGCTCTGGCTGAACGTCGCCAAGAGCGGGACCGCCATAGCCAACACCGCCGGGTCGTTTGCGCTGTCGCCGGTCGGCGGCGTCGGGCTCAATGGCATTTCGTGGTCACGCCAGCTCGGCTATTCGCCGCCGCTCACGATCTCGATCCTGTCGTCGGCCGCAACCTCGCCCTTCACATGCTGGTACAACTGAGGGCCGCGCTTGCTGCGCTGCTTCTGGCCGCGGCGCCCGCGTCGGCCCAGTGCATCGGGATCCAGTGCGCCACCGGGCAGCTCTCCGGGCAATTTGTCTCCGGTTACGGCCTCGACGGTCAGCCGGCCCCGAGCGGGGCCTACGCGCTGAAGCGGCTGCTCGCTTCCTACACGACCAACAGGCTCGTCCGCCTCCGGCGCTCCAGCGACAACGCCGAACTCGATATCGGGTTTCTGGCTTCGGGCGCGATCAACACGGCGGCCGCGAGCGCGCACTGCGCCGCCACGCTCTGCTTCCTCGTCACGTTCTACGACCAGAGCGGCCACGCCCTCGATCTGACGCAGGCGACGCCATCCGCGCAACTGGCCTTCATCTTTAACTGCCAGAACGGCTACCCGTGCATGGAGGGCGTGAACGGCGGTCTCGCCGTCACTGGCCCCAGCGTCACGCCCGCGACCGGGATCGTATCGATCAGCGTGGTCGGGCAGCGAGTATCCGGCACCAGCGGCTGCACGTTCTTTCGTGAGAATGGCGCTTCAGGCAACCGCATCACCGCGGGAGCCGCGGCAAACATATGGGGGACGTTCCCGGCGCCCGGCACTACCATCCCCGCCGCCGATGGCGTGTTTCATTCGGCGACGGGAACGCTTGCCCTCGGCGCCACGGTCATAAATCTCGACGGCGTGGAAACCACCGGCACCACCACCGTAAACACGACGGCGGCGGGGTCTTCGATCGTCAGCATTGCCGCCACGACCTGCCGCTATATCTCGGCGGTATTCTGGGACAACGTGACCCTCACAGCCGGATCCCGCGCGACGATCACCAGCAGTAACCGCGCATGGTGGGGGTTCTAAAGAGGACACCAGTTTGGAACTTCTGCTGATCGTTGTCCTCCTCGTGCTGCTGCTCGGCGGCGGCGGCTGGGGCTTCAGCCGGTACGGCGCGGGTGCGGGCATCGGCATCGGCGGGCTGATACTGGTGGTGCTCGTCCTGTATCTCGTGCTCGGGCGAGGGAGGTTCTGAGGCAGGCATGGCAGACACCACCGGCGCGCCCTCCCAGGAGGAGTCGACACAAAAACTGCTCGACCAGATACCGCAGCTCATTCCCGGCGTGCCCAACAGCGCGTGGCTGCCGGTCCTGCTCGGGCAGTTGCGGACGCTGGCGGCGCTGCTTTCGGGCGCCGGGTTCTCCTGGGGCAGGTACGTCTCGGGGGACGAGTTCACGCAGATATTCTGGGTGATCACCGGCGTGGCGGCGCTGCTGTGGTCGGGCTGGCAGAAGGTCTCCTCCGAGATTGCCAAGTACCGCATGGCTGCGGCGTCGGCGGACGCAAGCGCGAACGCCACGGCAAATTCCACCCCGGCAATAGTCACCCCCGTCTCGGTCGCGGTCACCCCGGCGGGAACGAGGACGATCTAGGGGCGGCGGGTGATCCGCTGCGGCTGGGAGAAGTTGGCCAAGGTTCTGGCCGAGCCGAACGCCGCCGACATGATCCGGGCCTATGCGGAGGAATTATCGCCGCTGCGCGACCTCGCCCCGGTAGACCCGGACTGGGACCGGCTGGCGCGCCTGGAGGCCGGGGGGTGCTACCGGCTGTGGGCTGCCAGAGTGGACGGCACCCTGGCCGGGTTCATCAGCTTCTTCCTGATGCCGCACCACAACTATCGCAGCCTGCTGATGGCGCAGGACGGCGGCAGCTACATCGCGCCGCAGTTTCGTGGTAAGGGGATGGTCGGCTTCCGCATGTGGCGCTCCGCCGAGCCGGCGCTGCGAAAGCTGGGGGTCCGGTACATCATGGCCCACGATGGACAGCGCCCGCTCCTGCCCTTCATGCTAGCCCTCGGCTACGAGCCGCGCGGCACCCTTTTCTGGAAGATCCTGTAATGTCCGATTTGATCGACACGCCGCTCTCGGCTGACGAGGTATGGCGGCTGCCGGATAAACTGCGGCGCCGGTATTGGGCGGCCGAGATCAGCCATGGCGTCGAGGGCCTGTGCGCCCTGAACCGTCAGGCCGTGCGAAAGGAGTGCCGTGACCGGCTGGCATGGCTTGCCGGCCTGACCCCGGGTATCGAGGCGCGCTACGTCGGCCCCGCAACGGAGCTGGCCGGGAAACGCTGCCAGATTATCGAGGGACCGTCTGCCATGTCGGGCCTCGTACCAATTGCGGTCAAGGGCATCCCAGGCGGCTTTGGGGTTGCCCCTTGCGAGCTGGAGCCTGCCTGATGGGGCCAATGGGTGGCGGCGGCTCGGGCGGCGGCGGCAACGCGAACGTCTATCTCCCGCCCGGCCAGGGTGAGGCTGCCGGCATGCTCGGCAACATCGCAAACCCCCTGTTTAATGCCTCGATGAATGCCGGGGCCGGCACGCCTGGAGCCTGGGCCTATCCGCAGGCGCAGGGCTATGCGCCGATGGGTTTTAATCAAGTTCAGCAGTACCTGACCGGCTCCCAGACCGGCGCGCCGACGCTCTACGACCAGGGCGCGGGCCAGGCTTACGGCTCGGCGCAGAACGCCGCCGACCTCTACTCCCAGATGTTCGGCAACGTCTACGGGCAGATACCCGGCCTCGCCGGCGCCGCGACCTCGGGGCTGCAATACCTGCCGCAGCTGATGTCCAGCGCCTTCTCGCCGCTCTATGGCGGCATGGTCAATGCGGCGGCCGACAACCCCTATTACCCGCAGGCGATGGCTGGGGCGCAGCAGGGCGCCACCCTCGGGGGCGCCGGGGCGAACTCGCTCTACGGTGCCGGGCAGGGTATTTTACAGCAAGGTTTCGACCCTCAGTCGGCGCTGTTCGACCGCTCGCAGCAGCAGCTCCTCGACCAGTCGAACGCGGTCAACGCGATGTCCGGGATCGCCGGGTCGCCCTACGCCGCCGGGACCACCGCCAAGGCGCTGGGCGACTTCGACATCAACTGGCAGAACCAGCAGTTGCAGCGGCAGGCGACGGCGGCAGGGGCAGCCTCGCCGCTGTTCCAGGCCGCGCCGCAACTGGCCTACGGCTCGGGGCAGATGCCGAGCCAGACCTACATGAGCCAGATCGGCAACGTGCTGAATGCGCTGAATGCGCAGGGCGCGGCCGGCTCGCTCGGGGCCTCGGCCTTCCCCTCCCTGCTCAGCGGCGCGGCAGGCGGCCTGGGGCAGGCGCAGAGCCTCCTCGGCAGCAGCATTGGCGGCCTCGCATCTTCGGGACTCCTGCCGTACCAGACCGGCGCCGGCATCGCCAACAATGCTCTAAGCGGCCTCAACAGCCAGCAGAACCTGCTGACCGGCGCGACGGGGCTAGGCAACAACCAGTACATGCTGCCGCAGCAGATGATCGGCGACCTGATGAAGTACATGGGCCTCGGGCAGGACGCCTCGCGCATCGGCGCCAATATTGGCCAGATGGGCTTCAACCAGACGGCGCAGGGCTTCGGCGGGCTGTTGTCGGGCGCCAACTCGCTGTTCAATCCCAAGAGCGGCCTATTCCCGGGCGCGCTTGGCTTCCTTGGGTTGTAGGCGATGTTCCCCTTGATGGCGCTGGGCGCCGGCCTTGGCCAGTTCGCGCAGGACTTCCGGCAGCAGCAGGCGCAGCAGGAGCGCTCCCTGATGTTGCAGATGCAGCTTGCCGAGTACCAGCGCGCCCTCGACAAGGACAAGCGGGAGTCGGAGGCGTCCGGTCTCGCCCTCAATTTCGGCCTGCCGGGGGCCGGCGGCGCCCCTGGCGGCTCTTCGTTTGGGTTGCCGCCGTCGCCGTCCAGCTTCGGCGGCTCTCCCGCTACTGCCGGGGGTGGCGGCGGCATGACCCTTGCCGAGGTCAAGGCAGCGGCGCGTCGCGCCGGCTTTGACGAGGATGGCGCCAACACCATGGCTGCCATCTCCGTGCCGGAGAGCAGCCTCAACCCCAATGCCTACAACCCGAATGACCCGTCCGGCGGCTCGTTTGGCCTGACGCAGATCAACGGCGTGCATCCCGGCGCGCGTGAGGCGTTGGGCAATCCCGACAGGGCGATGGAGTTGGCCTTTCGGGTGAGTAAGGGCGGCACGAATTTCAGCCCGTGGACGGCCTACAGAAGCGGCGCCTATAAGCCGTATCTGGCCGAAGCGTCGCGGATTCTGCCGGCCGGACCCTCCGCCGCGCCCGCCTCGTTCGATCGCGGCCGGGCCGTCATGGACCCAAGCATGCCGAATACGGCCGAGGGCCGGGCCGCCGCGGCGCCGATGTCGGAAGCGTCAGCGGGCTATGCCGAGGCGATCGGGCGGGGCTTTAGGGGCACGATCCAGGACTTTGCCGGACGGGGCGGCGGCCCGCAAACCGCGGGGCCGGCGGTCGGGCAGCAAATGGCGCAGGCGCAAGTGCAGGGCGCGCCGGTGCCGCCGCCCTCGCTGCGGGACATCGCCCTGCTGCTGCGCAGTAAAAACCCCACCACGGACAGCCGCGTGATCTGGGATGCGGCAGATAGATTCCATAAGCGCGAGCAGGAAAACTACAAGCTCAATTTCGAGCGCTGGAAGGCGTCAACCGGCTTTGCCGGAGACGCCGCAACCCGCGCCGAGACGAGCCGCCACCATCAGGTATCGGAGGGTTTCGAAGGGCAGAAGATCAGCCTGGAGGAGCAGGGCCTCAAAGAGAAGATCGCGGCCGGCACGGCGACCCGCGCCGACCAACTCCGCAACCGCGAGTTGGAGGAGCGCCGGATCGTCGAGACCGAGCGGGCGAACCGGGAGAAAGAGAGGGGAGACGCCGCGACCCGCACCGAGGCGGGCCGCCACCATCAGGTCACAGAGGGCTTCGAGGGGCAGAAGATCGGCTTGGAGGAGCAGGGCCTCAAGGAGAAGATCGCGGCCGGGACCGCGACCCGCGCCGACGCGCTGCGCAATCGCGAACTGGAGGAGCGCCGGATCGCCGAGACCGAGCGGGCGAACCGGGCGAGAGAGAAGGGCGTCGCGGCCAACACCCAGGCCCGCATCGGCAAGGAAACGTCGAAGGTCGATTTGGCGACGACCGAACTCGAAACGCTGGCGAACGAAGCCGATCAGTTGTCGCAGATGGTCGAGGCGAACCCCAAGCTGGTCGGCGCCAAGGGCATCGTCGGACGCGCGGTCGGCAGCGTCGGCGAGCAGCTGGGTATTCTGGATGAAGACCCGGCGCTGGCACAATTCAAGAGCAAGGTGCAACTGCTGCAATCCCGGCTTGCCAAGCCCCTGCTCGGCGCGCGCTACTTCAGCAAGCCGTCGCAGGACCGCCTGAACCAGCTTCTCCCCGGCCTCCAGCGCCTCGACAACCCGACAGCCGTGGTGCAGTCGCTGAAGAATGTTTCCGAGGTATTGAAGACCAATGCAGCCGCCATGAAGGCGGCCTCCGGCGCGGTTTCCGAGGACATCTCGAAACTGACTGACGACGAGATCAAAAAGCAACTCGGGCTGGAATAGATGTCCGACCTCCCCGCAAGCCCCGACACTCAGGGGCGGCTAGAGCTGCTTGGCGAGGCCTATAAGCGCGGGCTGCTGCCGCCGGATCGGGCGCGGCTATACGAGGAGGGACAAAAACGAGGCCTGTTCAAAGCCCCCGCGGCCGCGGTGCCCCCGAGCGGCGAGTTGGTTCCCGGCGGCGCGCTGGCCAATCCCAACGCGCCAGCGCCGGACACCGAGATCGGCATCGGCCTGGCGACCCCGGGCCGAGCGCCCAGCGTGCCCCGGCAGCAGCGTGGCATAATCGACCTGGCGGGCGAGCGGGCGAGCGGTATCAGGGGCGAGATGCGGCTCCTCCAGGGCTATGACCCGGAGGTAGATTACGACACCGGCACCGGCTGGAACGATGCGGTGGCGATGCACCGCTCCGACAACCCGGCCGAGAAGCGGTCCTATCTTGCCCGCAAGTATGGCCCTGAGAATGTCTTTACCGATCGCGGCGGCCGGTTCGTGGTGCGCGGGCAGGACGGCAAGATGCTGTCGCCGGAAGGCACCGGGTTCATGAACAACCTGATGCAGGGGAGCGCCGGGATCTATGCCGATGCGCCGATGATCGCGGGGGCAACCGGCGGCGCCATGGTCGGCGCCCCCGCTGGGCCGCTGGGTGCTATTGCCGGGGCGACGGCCGGCTCCGCTCTCGGCAAGACCGCGATCGAGGGCAGCAAGGCGCTGAGCGGCGATTTTCAGAAGACGATCCCGGAGACGGCGCTGTCGATCGGCATGGGTGGGCTGATGGGCGGCGCCGGGGAGGGGGCGGGCCGGCTCATCACCGGCATCCCCGGCGCGCTTGGCGGAGCCTTTCGCAAGTATGTGACCGGGACGACGCCGGAAGCGATGGACCTGGCCGCCTCGGTTCAGCGGGCCGGTGGCGTTGCTCCATTGCGCTCGGTGGCGCCGGGCCTCTCCTCGCCCATCCAGAAACAGGACGTGGCAGCCCGCCTCGGCGCCGACTTCCTGGAAAACCCAAACCGGGCGGCTGTCCAAGGTCGGCTGGGCGAGATTGTTGGGGCGGAATTTCCGGCGGCCGAGCGGCCGGGGGCCATGCGCGAGATCATGGACCCAACGGCGCGGGTGTCCTCGCGCGAGGCGGGGACCGCGGTGCAGCGCGAGGTGCAGCTGCATGGCGCGCAGCTGGACGCCGAGGTCGATAACCTGGCGCGCGACGCCGACCGGATGCTGACGCAGCAGCTGCGGGGCCTGGGCGCCATCCCGCGCCGGGCCCCGGCGGGCGACCTCGGCAGCGATGTGGCGGCCGGGATCGCGGAGGCGCGCAACGACTTTAGCCGCTCGATGCAGAGCATCTACTCGCGCGTCGATCAGGCGACGGGCGGTGCGGAGATCGTCCCCACGGGGGCGATCAAGCGGGAGGCGCGGCGCATCCTCGATGCCCTGCCGAAAGATGCACAGGGCAACCCGATATTCGGCGATCAGCGAGTTCTGAGGTCCCTCGGGCAGCTACGCGACATCGGGCCGAAGATGACCCTCAGCGACGCGCAGAGCATTCGCGCCACCCTTGGGGAGATGGGCCAGTTCACCGACCTGACCCCAGGCGTCGCCAAAAAGCAGTTCGGCGATCTGCGGCAGAGCGTCAACACGGCGATCGGGATGGCGGCCCGCGACCCGGCGGCGGCCCCGGCAGTAAACATGCTGCGCCGCGCCGACCAACTCTACGGCGAGGGCATCCGTAAATTCGAGGATACGACGGTCAACCAGATCGTCAATCAGGCCCGCACCGGCATGATGCCGGACCCAGGGGCCATCGCCGACAAGGTGCTGCAACCGAAATTTACGGCCCGCGCCCGCGAGATCAGGGGCATGGTCGGGCCGGACGTGTGGCGTCGGGTGGCCTCCGCCGACTGGGAGAATGTCGTAGCCGCCGCCCGAGACCCGCAGACCGGCGAGATGTCGGCCCGCAAGCTGGCGACGCTGGTGCAGCAGAAGGACCGCGACGGCCTCCTGGAGCTGACCTATGGGCCGCGGTTGGCCGGGGAGATGCGGCTCTACAGCCGTCGCCTCGACGCGCGCGGCGGGAAAGTCCCGGCGGGGCAACTGACCCCGGACAATTTCGCCCAAACCATGCAGCGGCTGGAGACGGCAAACCTGACCCGCGACAGCTTCCTGTCGAAGAATTACCTCTCGGAACTGTCGAAGCCCGGAGCGTCGGCCGACGATGCGATCGGCTATGTCCTGCGGCCCGGCCAGGAGACGCGCCTGATCGAGGCGCAGCGCTTCTTTGGCGACCAGTCGCCGCAGATGGCTGCGATCCGGCAGCAGGCCCTGAAAGAGCTGCTGAACTCGTCGATCGCCCGCACCGAGACGGGCGCGGGAACGATGGTGGTTGGCGACGGCATAGATCAGGCTTTGCGGCGGTGGACCCCGCGGCAGCAGGAAATCATGTTCCCCGGCGGCCTGGCTGATGACATGCGGCGGCTGGCACAGGAAATTCGCTTCATGTTCCCACGTCGCGGCGACCAGCTGGGGGGCGCCCTGATTGCCGGCGCGGTCAAGAACCTCCCGTTGCCGGCCCGCATCCCGGCCCTGGCCTACTATCAGGGCATGGGCTGGATTTTTTCCCAGCCCCGCGTCGTGAAGGCGATCGTCGCCGGGCTGGAGCCGGGGCCGGCAAAGGCGGCGACCCGCGAGACGATCCGCATGATCTTCCGCGAGGCGGCGATCGGAGAGCTTCCGCACCCGGACGAGACGCCGGAGCCAGGGGTCATGTCTCCGAGTCAGGCGGCCGTCACGATGATGGGCCGCAACTATGGTGTCGGCGCCGGGCCGAGGGCGCCCATCCCGCGCGGACTACGGGGCGCTCCGCAGGCGCCTCCCGCTAATGCCGAGCCTCGCGACCTCAGGCCGAGCATCGGCGGCCCGTAGTGGCTCGCGTTCTGATTGTCGAGCCCACCGCGGACGGTCTGCTCGATCTCGCGATCCGCGCCCAGCAGCACGGTCATTCCGTCCACTACTGGCTCAAATCATACGACCAGCACAAGCAGCCGGTCGGCCGGGGCCTCGTCGAGCGGGTCGCAGACTGGCGCTCACTCGCCCGCCGAGTCGATCTGGTGATCCTCGGGAGCCTGGGTTACTGCGGCCGGGAGTTCGACCAATTGCGGGCCGAGGGGGTGCCGGTCATCGGGGCGCCGGGCCTCGTCGGCGAATGGGAGCTGGACCGCCTCGTCGGCATGCAGCAGTTCAAGCGTGCCGGTATCCCGGTCCCACCGTACCGCCAATGCACCAATTACGACGAAGCGATCAGCCTCGTCTCGCAGCGCGACGACGGGGTAGCGATCAAGCCATGCGGGGACGTGACCGACAAGAGCCTCAGCTTCGTCGCCAAGACCCCGCGCGAGGCGGTCTGGCGGTTGCAGCGGTGGAAGCGGGAGGGCAGGCGGTTTCCCCATGGGTTCATCCTCCAGGAGCTGGTCGAGGGCGTAGAGTTCGCGGTCGGCGGCTGGATCGGCCCCGGCGGGTTCGCCGAGGGGTGGGAAGAAAATTTCGAGGAGAAACGCCTCTTTGCCGGTGGCGTCGGTCCCAATTGCTACTCGGCCGATACGGAGGTCCTTACAGCCGTGGGCTGGAAAGCGTGGCCGGATGTCAAAAAAGCCGACTGTCTCGCTACGCTCAATGACGGGCTCGTCTGTTACGTGATGCCAGACCGGCTGGTCGAGAGCGACTTCGATGGCGAGATGATCGGCTGGCGGTCTAACCGCGTCGATCTGCTCGTCACCCCGGATCACGCGATGTACGTCGCCGACCGCGATACGGTCCGTCGCGGTGAGCCCGAGTTCTACCGGGCCGCAGCCGATGGCCTCGCCGAGAACCGGATAGAGAAGAAATTCGCCGTGCTGCGGGTCGGGCGTTGGGCCGCCCCCGGTAATCCCTCGATCACCCCGGCCCGCGCCCGCCTTCTGGGTATGTTTCTGGCGGACGGTCATTGCGGGCAGCGGTCAATCGTGTTCGGCAATTGCCCGGCCCACAAAGAGGCTCTGATTCGCGATGCGGCACTGGCGTGCGGCTACGTTGCGCACCGCTATGGCGCGGATGTCTACATCAACAGCCGCGACCTGGCTAATGCCTGGCGGCACTTCCCCAAAGCCGTCGAGAAGCGGGCGCCGCAAGAAATCATGGGCGCGGCGCCCGACGTAATTGCTGCGTTCCTCGATGGGCTTGCCCTCGACGCGGCGACAATGGGCAATCGGGTCTACACCACGGCCAGCCGGGGCATGGCCGATGATATCCAGATCATGCTGATGCGCATCGGCCTCGCCGGGCATGTCCACGAGCGCGACCGCCGCGGCGAGCCCGAGCGGGAGCTGGGCGGCTACATCATCCGGGGCGGCCTGTCTTGGGATGTCGGGGTATCCTCTCAGGCTCTCGCGTGGCTCCGGCCGAGGTATTGCTATCGCGCGCCCTACCGCGGGAAGGTCTATTGCGCGACCGTCAACTCGGAGTCGCATGCCCTGTTTGTTCGCAGGAACGGGAAGGCGTGCTGGTCCGGCAATTGCGGCGAGGCCGGCACCGTGATGCGGCTGGTAGCGCGCAGCAAGCTGGCTGACCGCGTCCTGAAGCCCCTCGAAGATCGCCTTGTGAGCCTCGGCTACGTTGGCAACATCGACGTGAATTGTATTGTTGACGAGGACGGCAGCCCGTGGCCCCTGGAGTTCACAGCTCGCTTTGGGTATCCCGCAATCAACATAGAGCTTGCACTTCATGGCGACCCTATCGAGTTTCTGGCCGGGCTTGCGGCCGGGAAGCCGCCCAAGACGCGGCGGCTGGACGAGGTGGCGGTCGGCGTCGTCTGCGCCCTGCCGCCATACCCGTACCGGGAGAAGCCGGACGAGACGGTCGGGGTGCCGATCTGGGGTGTGACGCCCGGCATCGAGGACAACATCCACCTCTGCATGGCCCAGGTCGGCGAGTTCGAGAAGCGCCCCACGCTGATGACCGCCGGCAGCTACGTCCTAGTATCGACCGGGACCGGCGAGAGTGTCGTTGCGGCCCGCAACGAGGCGTACCGCGTGCTCGATCGCCTGACCATCCCGGCCTCGCCCTTCTGGCGGAATGACATAGGGAGCCGTCTTTCGAGAGACGTCCCGCGACTGCAGGAGCATGGCTATGCCGCGGGGTTAAGGTACAGCGCAGCCGCATGAAGGCGGGTTGGGCTGTCTTCAAAATACCCGATGCCGCTCGCCTTGGGCGCGGGCGGCGGCGAATGCGGCGTGCGCCACCTCCGCTTGCCTACGGCAAATTGTGTGGGGAACGTTGAGTGGATTCTCGTTTTGATTTCGGCAGGCGCAGCTGCCATGTACACGAACGCATTCGTCAGTAGTAATGCGTTCGGCAAAGTCGCGTGCAGCTTCCTGATCCTCCCCCGCGCCCGTGGTCCAGCGGAGACGGGTGACATCTTCTCTTGCCCATTCATAGGCGTATTCGTTAGCAAGTTCTCTCAGCCGCGCAACCTCCGCCTTGGACGCGTCGAGTTCGTTGCAGAGAACACGAAGCCGCCCTTCTATATGACGAACCTCCGCCTGGGATGCGGCGAGGGCGGATTGTGTTTCGCGTAAGCAATCTTCGATGTGACAGCGATGGTTGCCATATTCGTCGTTCCAGGGTGCGTGGCATTGATTTGCCGCCAGTGCGAAATTCCGTTTCTCGCTCGCGGCGAGGGCGGATTGTAGAAAGTCACCCCGCGCCTCGCCCGGCTGCGGCGCGTCGGGGACGCAGCGCGGGCATGGGGCGTCCATGCTCGGCAGCACCATCGCGCAGCTCTGGCAGATCGGCTCCGACTCCTCGATCTCGGCATCGTCAGGCATCTTTCTCCCCTCTGTTGATCGAGCCACACCGCGCCATAGCCCGCCCCGCCATTCCGAACCACGCCATACCCCGCCAAGCCGCGCCATACCGACGCCCGCCTGCCCGCACCTAGCCATTCCACGCCTCGCCGTGGCCAACCAGACCGCGCCGCACCCAACCGCGCCGGGCCTGTCCACTAGCCACAGCTTCCCAATTCCCCGCCGAGCCGCACCCGACCTACGCCTGGCACACCCGATAAGAAACGACCGAAAATCGTCCGTATGTCGGCCGAAAATCGCCCAAACCGCCGATCCGGCCAGCCGTCGAGATGACCTCGTTCAGAACCTGCGGGCTGATGTACTCGGGCAGCGTGACGAGGATCAGGAATGTCGCGCGCCAGCCGACCTTCATGCCCGGCCGCGTTCTGTTGATGCCGCTGCGCTGAACCACGACCCTGCGCTTGTCCTCGAAGTCCCATACGGTAGCGGCCGCGCCATACCCTGCCTCGCCCCTGCTTACCGCGGAATATAATGGGGCGAGAGGCGTCAAAGACCCCACCCCGGCCTTGAACAGGTCCATCGCCGACTTTCGTGGCGAGCGCGGGTCTTGTCGGAACTTGGCTGCGCCGACGATCGCGCCGCGCAGATATTCACCAGGAATACAAATCTCCCCATCCTCATTGCGATAAACATAACTTTCGAGGTTGTCGCTCTTTTTTGCGGCGCTTCCTTTGGCCGCCTTGGCCTTCTCGTCTACCGCCTCCGGGTTCCAGCGATGGAACAGGATGTCGGCGGAGCCCTCGATCACGACCTCGACGGTGAAGGGCTCGCTCATCGCGATGATGTCGTTCCCGCCATCATTCGGATCGGCCAGATGTATTACTTCTGCCATTACTTTTGCTTTAGCCATTAATCCTTCTCCTCGGTCTTTTTGGCGAAGTCAACGACCAGCTGGATGCTACTGCTGTCGCCCATGTTGGCCCGGGAGTTCCAGGCTCTCTGATTTATCAGGGTAAGCCATCCAATTTGGGGGCTGACGGCCTCTATGCCGGAATGGATCACCACCCCGGGATTGGTCCGCAACGAGACGATCATTCGCTGAAACCGCACGCTGTATGGCGTGGCATTGCGCTCCCATGGGAGGCAGGTATCCGGCGGGATGATCTCCAGGCCGATCTTGCCGAAATCGATCCCACCGGTCGCGTCCCCAAGCCGCTTGATGCGCCCAAGGTAGGACCTGAGCTCGACCCACTTGCTGGTGTCGAAAAGCTGCCGGTACGCCGTATCGTCGTCCGGGTCATCGGCCCCGGCGCGCGGTCCCCGGATCGGCAGCAGGCCCTCCTTGAACAAGCCCATGCGTTTCGGCAGCGAGGCCGCCAGCTCGTGCGGGTCCAGGAATGCCAGGGCGAGGATGTTCGGCACGCTACGCCGCTCCCCCGGTCGTCGGCTGGCACAGCGGGCAGCGGCCGTTCAGTTGCGGCGCGTCGGGGTGTGTCGGGCATCGCAGCTGCTGCGCATCGGCCTGCGCATCGGCCCGCAGCTTGGCAGCCCAGGACGGAGCCGCTTGCTTGGTGGACGGATTGGAACTGACCAGCGAGACGACATCGCCCGTGGGCTTGCCGCTCTCGATCGAGCGCAGCGCCATGCGCAGCCACTCCGGCGTCACCTCCAGCGTGGCGATGCCGGTTGCGCTGCCCTCGTGCTGCCGCCCGGCGTCGATCCCGATCAAGGCGGCGGCCGACTCGATGTTCGGCGCGATGGCTACGGATACCGCGATAGGGCCGGTATCGAAGGTCAGCGCCACGCAGTACGCCTTCAACTTTGTCTGATCGTCGCTCATGGCTCCCTCCCTAAGAACCAGCCCTCGACGGCATCTTGAATTGCCTCTGAAAGAGAGCGCAGGTCGGCGGCCGCCTCCGCTTCGGATGGCGCCCACGCCTTGTAAGACTCGCCCAAAAAATGCGCGGCAAGATCCCCACATGCCGGATCGACTCCTTTAGCGGCCATCGAATGCCTCCAGACCGTCGCTGCCCGCCAGCTTGCGTCGGCGGCCGGCGGCGCGCACCCGCAGCATGTCCATGCTTTCCCGGTGCGCCACCGGGTCGTCGATCGAGGCTTCCGCCCCGATCCGGTCGAGGGAGAGGAAGGCGGGCCACTCCTCCAGCCGGGTCAGCATCTCGGTGTCCCCCTCGGCGTCGATCGCGGCGGCGATCTCCCGCCACCGCTTGGTGGCCTCAGCGGCGGCGCCGGATGGCGCTGGGGCGGCCTGTTGGCGGGCGGGGGCACTGCGGGCGCCATTCGCGCTCTGCGGCGCCGGGCGACCGCGTGAGGGGGCGTCCTCGCCCTGCGCCACTTCGTCGGCGTCCTTCTCTCCGGTCGGGATCTTGAAGATCTGCCGTAAAAATTGTTTCTCGACGTAACTCTGCGCCGCCCCGTAGCTCTGCGGGCCGGTGATCGGCATCGCCAGGCTGCGCCGCATCGACTGCGAGACGCTGCCGTCCTCGTGCATGAAAGCCAGGGTGTAGTTGGCGAACAGCCACGGGGTCCGGCGGAGGTTGCCTTGCCGGTCGGTCGTTTCCGAGACGCGCACGTCGGTCTCGGTCTCGTCGATCAGCAGCGCCAGCCCGGCGGCAGCCATCAGCGGGCCGATGCGTTCGTAGAACTTGTCGACGCTGACATAGCGGTAGCCGCCGTGCTCGTTCTTCTCGTCGGAGCCCAGCTGCCGGACCTGCATCTTGACGGCGATGATCGCCTTGGCGATGGGTGCCGGCATGGGCGCGCGAACTTCGCCGGTCGTCGGATCGTGGTCGCTCATTTGATTTTCCTATGAGGCTGGCTCTTCAACCACCTGTTGACGTACTGGCCCGGCGAGGTGGCTTCCAAAAGGTCCTGGTATGCGGCGTTGCCGGCGCTGGGGTAGGCGTAGGTCGAGCCGTCCTTGAACTCGACCAGCAACTCCTGGGCGTCGTCGTCCCAGCCGACTGCGGCCACATTGGAGCTACGAACTGGTGTCATTTCAGCCATCATTTCCTCTCCTCTGTCATGTCTTGTTGATACTGGAGCAGGCGCGCCCGGAGGGCCGCGAAAAGCTTGACGCAAAATTGGCAGCACCGCTCGGAGGGATCCATTGCCCGCCCCATACTCTCGCCGGCCTCCTGCGTCGCGATCTCCAACGCGAGGATCAGGGTCGAGACTTCTTCATCGTCGAGGTTCAGCATTCCGGCTTCTCCAAAGCTATCGTTACGCCCCTTCCATCCCGCTTGTACTTGACGAGGCCAAGCCGGCAGAGACCGACATCCTCGGGCACCAGTTCGGTCAGCTCCTTGCGGGTGATCGCGTGCAGCCTGGCGGCGCCTTCCGTCTCGGCGAAGACGCGGGCGAGGCGGGTGAACTCCCCCGCCCAGTTCGGCCGCTCGCCGGCCGGGGTCAGGTCAAGGTTGATCTCGCGGCGCTTCGGCTGGGGCTTCGGCGGCGCGAGGGGGGCGATCTCGTCCTGCGGCTCGGTGTCATTCTGGACGTGCTGCCAGAACGCGCGTTCGCGAGACAGCAGCCGGGCACGGAACATCGGGTCTATTTCCTGCTCGACCCATTCCCACTTGCCGTTGCCGATGAAGACGGAGAGGCCCCACCAGTCGAACCCGAGGATCGTCGCGTTGTGGACGCCCTGCGGGGTGTGGCGCAGCAGGAATGCCTCGTCGGCGCGCCCGGTCCACTTTGCGTCCCAGTAGCAGGGGTCGCCGCGCGAGGTCGTCGAGATGCCGTCGAGGTGCGCTCCCATAAAAGGGTAGGCATCGCTGACCGCCCACTCGCCGCGCCGCTCGACGGCCCGGCCGGTCTGCCGCTCGTACCAGAACGCGTTCAGATCCTCCGTGGCGTGTCCCAGGAGCCGCGTCAGTTCCAGCCGCTCGCGGCTGAAGTGCCTCAGGACGTGATAGTCCAGGGTCGGCGACAGCTTGTCGTAGAGGTCCGGTTCCGGCATGCGGCCGGTCTTGACCTTCCACAGGTCGAGCCACTTGCCGGCCAGTACGTCGGCCGCGTCCGAACCGCAGATGTATTTTTTGCGGTACGCCAGCTGGTCGTCGGTGAGTCCGCTCATGGCAGCTCCTCGCCTTTGCTGTATGCCTCGATGTCGGCCTGTGCCGATGCCAGCAATTCGCGCATCCGCGCCACGAAGGCCGGGAGGTCGTCGCCGGGGAATTTGCAGTAGATCAACCCCGTGATGATCGTGGCATCCGCGACCCCGAGGGCACGCGCGTGGCGTAGGTCCGTCATGCTCCGCACTCCGCTTCGATCTGATCGAGAACAAAAATAAACAGGGAGCGGTGGGTGGCGGCCCGGTTGTCCTTTGTCGGTTGTCGTGGCCGCCATTCCTTTCCCGAAGAGTGCCGCCCTTGTATTCCTCGCCCGGCGAGGTTGTCAATACCCTATTGCGGAGAGGAAATTAAAATTGTTATGGTGCCGGCATGGAAACCACTTTCGCCCGCTGGCTGCGCGAGAACGGCACGAGGCCCTACCTCTTTGCCAAGCAGCACACGGTCCACTACCGCGGCGTCTACCGCCTGGCGGGGATCAGGCTGCGCGAGGACCGGCAGCCGGGGCTCAACTTCACGCACGCCTTGCTGTTGGAGATCGAGCGGCTTACCGGCATCCCGGTCGCGACGCTGGTGGCGGATGCCTGGGCGGCCAGGGCGGACCCGAGAGAGCCGCGCAAGTACCAGCGCAAGGGAGGGGCAAATGCCGCTGCCGAGTAAGCGGACGGTGGAGATACTGCGCCGGGCGGCAGATGGCGGCATCCGCATCGCGGACCGGCGTCGCCCGGTCTACGGCGACGGGGCGGCGGTTCGCGACCAGTATGGCAACCCGCTGCCGGTGTCCTCGTTCTGCCTCTTCGTGCGGCGGGGCTGGCTGCTGCCGGGCGAGGATGTCGGCATGTGGCGGGCGCGCGACCTCGCCGAGGGGAAGGCTCCGGCGATGGCAAAAGGGGAGGATGAGTTGGCCGGACAATCGCCGACACCGCAGCAGGTCGCGATCCTGCGCCGCATCGCCCAAACGAGACTGGTCGTCAGCTTTGTCGGTGGGCGCAAGACCTACGCCTATGCTGACGGGCCGGAGGTGCGGCGGCAGGATGCCGAGCGGCTGATCCGGCAGCGCTGGGTGGTGCCGGAGTCGCCGGGGCTGTTTCATGGCGAGGAGCCGCAGACCTACATCGCCCTGAAGCCGTGAGCGGGCCGCTGATCCGCCTCGTGCTGCCGGTGCCGCCCTCGGCAAACGCGCTGTTCACGACCCGCGCCGGCAGCCGGCAGCGGATCAAGAGCGACACCTATCGGGCGTGGATCACCGAGGCCGGGTGGGAACTCGTCAGGCAGGGCGCCTCGCCCGTCATCGGGCCGATCCGGCTCGACATCGACCTGCCCTTCAACCGCAAGCGCGACATCGACAACGCGGTAAAGCCGATCGCCGATCTGCTGGGGCGGCACGCGGTGATAAAGGACGACCGCTACGTTGACGAGTACCGGGTGCGGCGGGTGCCGGTGGATGAGCCTCTGACCGTGAGCATCTGGCAGCTATGACCCCGTTCCAGCCCGGCAGCTTCGCTCATCTGGACGACGACGCATTGCGGCGGACGTTCCACGGACCCGACCCCGGGCTACCGCAGGACCACGCATTCCTGCCGGTCGCCACGGCACCCTCCGTCGAGGAAGAGCAATTGCGTGCCGTTCTGGGGGCGGCTCTGGCGGCGGCCGCGGATTATGCCGGGCACCCGCATCTGGCCGGGGCGGCCGAATTGCGGGACTACCTCGCGCGGGCGCTGGCGTGGCTCGGCGCCGAGCGGGCGGCAAGGGTCCGGCGGCCGACCGGGGAGGAGGAGGCCGAGACGGAGGCGGGTTCGTTGCGCGCCTGGTTGCAGGGGGAGTAGCGTTCCGGCCCGATAAGCATCGCATGGGGGGGCAGCGTCATGTTGGGGGATAACGTCACGCGGTTGCGTCCAGGCGGCCGCGACGACCCGGCCCTATTCGAGACGGTCAACCCGGCGTCATGGGACGGCAGGGAGGTGCCGCGCCGCGAATGGATGGTGGAGGGGGTCGTCGCCCGAGGCAATGTGTGTCTGCTGGCGGGCGATGGGGGGCAGGGCAAGTCGCTCGTGGCGCAGCAGTTGTGTACCTCCGCGGTGATGGGGCGGCCATGGCTGGGGCTGTCGTGCCGCCCTGGCCGGGCGCTGTTCTTTTCCTGCGAGGACGACCGCGACGAAATGTGGCGGCGGCAGGCAGACATTTGCCGGGCGATGGGGTGCTCGCTGGGGGATGTGGGCGAGGCGGGACTGGAGTTGGCGCCGCGCGTCGGGTTCGACAACACGCTGTCCCGCCTGGACCGCAAGGAATGGCGCATGGTCGTCACCGGTCTCTTCGTGCGTCTCGCCGCCGCCTGCCGGGATCTCGGGGTCAACTACGTGGTGATCGACACCGCGACGCAGGCTTTCGGCGGCAACCAGAACGACGAGCAGCAGGTTGTACAGTTCTGCAATCAACTGCGCCGGCTGGCCATGGCGATTCAGGGCTGCGTCGTCATCACCAAGCACCCGAGTGTTGCCGGCCGGGCGCTCGGCACCGGCGAGTCGGGGTCGGTAAGCTGGAACAACAGCGTGCGCTCGCGGATGTACCTGCACCGCGACAAGGACGACAGAACCGTACTGAAATGCATGAAGAACAACTACGGCAGGATCGGCGAGACGATCCCGCTACGTTGGGAGCGAGGGGTTTTCCTGACCGATCGCGACGAGGGCGGACCCACCGGCTCATGGGGCTATCGGGACTGACGACGCCAGTCCTCGGGGTTTATGGAGACCACTTCTCTGCCCAAAGCCGCATGAGCCGGTAGCGTTCCTCCGGTGTCTTCCTGCCGTACAGCTCGTCGTTCAACCACATAATTTCCGCCGCCATGGCCGGTGCAATGCCTAGCATTGCACCAAGTTCGTGCGACTGGTAGTCGTCCTCCGGGTCGACATGGGCGAGATTGAGGCCTCTGGATTTGCCCACCGCACCCAGTGCGCAAACCTCACCGTCGGCCTCCAGCGCATCCGCGATAAGGCGCTTCGTCTCCAGCTTGTCCAGAGCCTCGCGCAGCTCGCGTATGAATGCCTGGCCGCGCTTGCCGCAGACCGCGCGATGAACGGCGCCACGCCAGCGGATCATCGCCCACATCGGGTTATCGCTCCCGTCATAGTCGCTGTAATTTGACCTACTCATTGCCCGCGCCTCCAGTCCTCGGGGTTGCCGAAATTGCCGGTGCGCCATAACCCGACACGCTCCGCCTTCGCCGCCTCCTCCGCCTCAATGTACTGGTGCGAATAGCGTCGGTAGGCCAAAGCATACCCGGTGCCGACCATATGCGCCCCCAGATCGCGTACGGTTGATGTGGCGCACTGCGCCAGCGTGCGGCCGTGCCTGTCCAGCCCGGAGGGCTTACAGGTCACGAGCTGGCCTCCTATGGCACGCTGGAGTGCGTCCTTTGCCGCGAGGCCGCAATGGATGACGCCGCACATTTGCCCCAACTCGGGCGCGTCTATGCCGCTCAACCTGATTCTCTGCTTCTGCCCGCCGTAGACGCTGGGCAGTATCTCCAGGATAATCCCGTCGATTACGCGCGCCTCGCCGGCGATCAGCGGCTGCGACAGCACTTCCGGGATGGCGAGGGCGGCAACCGTACCGCCCATAACCAGCCCCGCGAGGACCGCGGCGGCGCGGCCGCTCATCGGGGCTTCCCGAGACCGTCGAACCGGACAGCGTCTTTCGGTTCTCGCACGCATAGGCGACGGCCGGCGACAATGGCGTATTTCGTGCGTGCGGCTTTGCTTGTGTCGCCATCACGCACCCGCCGCCACCAGTAGAACCGCACGCCGCGCGACTGCCGCCAGCCAGCGACGAACGCGAGCTGGGCCTCAATTGCCTGTGCTGCCATCGTATCAACTCCCCATGCTTTCGGTTTCGAGACGCGCGCCCTCGACGGTTATCCGAATGGATCGGTGGCGCGGATTGCTTCGCAGCGCAATTCGAATCCGCTGCGGTTCTCCGGCTTCGGCAACAGGAATCCTGACCGGAACCCCGGCTTGCCGTATTCGCTGAATTTCTCCAAGCCGATTTCGAACCGGCCGTCAAGCCGGCGCGCCACCACGATCGCGTGGCGCACCGCGGCCTTGTATTCTGTCTCGGGAAACCATTTTGCCGTCATGGCTCAGCCCTCCGCCACATTGCTAGCCTTGCGCTTGGCTCCGCCATGCGCGGGAAAGCCTACGATCACCTTGCGGTCGCGTACCTGACACAGGCCGCATGATTTGCAGGTGACATCGTCGCGGTAGGTCGCGGGGCAGACGACGACCCGCCGGCCTTCCGGCGTCTCAAGCTTGACGTTGCCGCTCACGCTGGCCGGCAGCACCACCGCCACCGGCAATCCGGTTGCCGCCAGTTCGTCGGCATGCCGCAGGTTGTTCGCCGACAGGTTGACGGTAAAGCCGCCGGCATTTGCCGCCGCGATAGCCGCGAGGTTACCGGTGTATGTCACCGGCTTGTGGGTATAGGTAAAGCCGAGCTTGCCGTGGTTTGCCTCAACCAGCTGTGCCAGTGCGACCGCATCGATGGCATCACCCTCGCCCGGCAGGTCGCCGGCCTGGTTGTGGCGCCACAGCGTGCCCGTCGCGATCATGCTTACCTGCCCGACAAAGGACGACCACGAGCCGCCGCGGCGTCCGTCCGTCACCTCATCCCAGCGACCCTTGAGCGGGTAGCCGTCGGCAAAGCAGCCGTTGCCCTTGAGCGGGCAGGCATCGGAACAAGTCTCGGCGCCAGAGGTCGACACCGGCATGCGCCCGGTTTTGCCGTTTCGGCTATCCGGCTGAAGATGGAACGCCATCATGCGTCCCCCTGCAGCACGGCCAGAACGGCGCGAAGATTGGCGCCCGGCGGGATGGTGTTGTTGTCCTTTGCCAGCATGGCATCCGCCCGGCTGATACGCTCCGCCATCACAGCGGCCTTCGCGCGTTTGATGCGCAGCCGGCTGTCGCCGCTGCCGATAACAAGGCTGTTCGCCATAGCCTCGCGGGCCAGTCGGGGCAGCTTGTCGTAATCGTCGATTGTCAGTGTGAGCATGTTTGCATCCCCATGAATGCTGTTTGGTCTCGTCAGGCACCGCCTTACGGTGCGAGGGGAGGAGCTCCCCTTTCGACCTTTAAAGGATGTTGCCGATCAGGGCCGGGTCGATCTTGACCTGCCGGCCGAGCGCGTCGACGAAAACGACCAATCGGCCGTTGCGCATGACGCGGTCAACGGTGCCGTACCGTGCTCCCCTCATCCACAAGTCAGTCGCGGGATGCAGTTGGACCCGATCGCCAGGCCGGAAGTCGTTTGCTTCGTATGTCATCATTGCCGTCATTCCCCATGTCGTGCCCCATCGGCAGACACAAGGTAGCCGATGACATATTTCTCGCGCAAGCGGAGAATGCAGCAGCCGCTACTTTTTTTTCGGCACCGGTTTTTCGCCCGGTTTTTCACCCATGTCGTCCGCCACGCGCAGCTGTTCCAAGAGCTTGCCGACAGTGTCGTCCCGCCGTCGCCGGAACGCTTCTTCCATCACCTTCGCGCCAAGCCGACACATCCATCCCGCAGTATCGGATGCCAGCCTTTCCATCTTGGGATCCATCATCACGTCTGGACCCATCATCTGTGCGTGTCGGAGATAGCGGGCACAGATATGCCGCCCGACAGCCAAGCCGTCGAGCATGCCGTCCAGCAGCACCTGCCCCGCGGCGTCCTCGCGCGGCACCGCCTCGAGGACGGTGATGGCACCGGTTGCGATCTCGAGCGCCTTTTCTGTCATGCTCAACACCTTGCCGTGGCCCGGAGTGCGGCCACCATACCACGGCAACCGCATAGCCTTCCGCAGCTGCTGTAGCAGCAGCACCTTGATCCGCATCGGGCCAATGCGCCTGACGTGATTGCCAGGCCATAGGCGTCCGCCGTGATAGTGGCACCGGCGCCGGCCCGGTATTCGTGGCTGAGGGCAGGGCAGGCCAGCGCGGTTGCGAGCGCCGCATCTGAGTAATGCCATGGGCAGATTTGCGGTATTCTGCTACCTCACGAGGTTGCTAACCATCTGATATCGCTGGCGTTTTCCGAGGCCTCGACGATGCCGGCCAGAGGCTCCCTGCTGCCCGGTTTGGGGAAAATTCGGGCCGGCGGAGAGGGAGCTGGGAAAATTAGAGCACCCTCGCAAACTGCGGCTGATTTTTCGGAACCCGGATTTTCCAACTCCCGGCTGCAGTTCCGGTGAACCCACACCGTGGCCACCTCCCAGTCGCGCGCCGGATGGCACCAGCAATCTGGGCTAGGCTCGTGGTCGAGGTCCGGCATAGGGGTGTACATCCTTCCTCGGTTGCGGGGCGCCCTGGCTCCCCGGCAGCGCCGTCCGGGCACTTCTTCCCGGATACGGCTCTGCGCTGTCCTCGGCCCCGGCGCATGGAGAGCATACTTAACCGGCCGATGTTAGCGGTGGAAGCGTTGATGTTCGCGTCCGCTCACGCGGAATTAAGAGGGACTTCTGCCCCTTAAGGCCCTGACGCCCTCCGCCGGCTGGGGGGGTCCGGTCCCTCAGCGCACCCGCCCGTGTCGTGGGCCTACGGTCCGGTGGTCCGGACGCAATTCTACTGTCTGCGATATGCCGCCCGTCAAACGCTGTGTTTCGCCTCCGCGTTCCCCGTAGGATGGGGTCAGGCGCGGAGGGTTCCGGCGCCCTACGAGGTCGGTTTGTTTCTATTTGGCTGACCGCTTCGCCGCGGCCGGCGCATCCTGCCCCCCCCCTCGTCGTGGACGGGGGTTGTGGCGCCTTCAGTGCCTGTGATGGAAAACGACAAGGTCCTCCGACCGCGCCTGACAACGGCCGCGCCGCTGCTGGCGATGGCTTTGCGAACCTTGGATATGTCGGGGGCCGATGCGCTCCGGGTGGGCAGCCGCGCGATTCCTGCCGCGAGAAACGCGGCAATCGCACTCTCCTCGGCTGCCCGGTCGATCCGGGGCGCCGCCGATCTCTTGCTAAAGACCTCGATCATCCGAGAGCCGGCCAGCTCGCCCCTGCTTGGGCGGTAATACGGCTCCGGCGGCTTTCTCACGACGGCCGCCACCATTTTACCGAGAGGCCGACGCCGCCTAGTTCGTAGGTCAACTCGCCGGCCTCGGGGCTATCGGGGTCGAGGCGCCTGGACCACGCCCCGGGTTGCCGGCCGTGCCGCTTGAAGCCCTCTCTCAGGAAGGCGTGCTTCAGCTCGTCCGGGGCGTCGAACACAACCATGAACGGCTGGCCCGAGGCCGCGTCTTGCTTTTCCGGGGATGATGGGCTATCTGTCATGTGAGGTTTCCGGGAGGCGCTGACCACGCCGTTTGACCGGATGAGAGCTTAGACCCGGTTTCCAGGGCGGGTCAAGTCCCTCGGAAAACCCCCGGACCCCATGCCGGGGGTTTTTTCTCGGCCCCCCCCTCATGCCCGCCGCCTCGCCCAGGCGATCTGCCTGGACTTGATCCAGCGCCGCACCGCTGCCGGCGGGTCGACTTCGTCCGAGGCGAAGGCCGGCCAGGTGCCGACCGCTTCCTTGTATTTGTGCGCCGCCCAGCCGGATTTGTAGCCGCGCTCGGCGGCGTAGCCGCGTAGCGCCGCGGCGAACAGCGGCAGCCCGATCTCCTCGCCGGATATCTCGATGACGCCCTGCCGGCCGCGCCGCACTCCCGCCCCCGGCTGCAATTCCACCAGTTCCGCGGCCTTGTCGTGCGGGGTCGCGTGCTTCTTGCGCAGTTCCCCCTCACTCTCCTCCCACTCCGGCGCGCTCCCCGCCGCCGGCTTCTTTTTGCCGTCGTCCAGTTCGTCATGCAGGATGTCGGTGACAAACCCGAGCCGCAGCGTCGTGTCGGAGTGGTCCAGGATCAGGCAGTCCGCCTTGCCGGTTGCAATTCGCAGACCCCGGCCGATGATCTGCACGTAGAGCATCTCGGACCGGGTCGGCCGCACCAGGCTGATGCAGCGCACGTCCCAGTCGACCCCGGTGGTCAGGGTGCCGACATTACACACCACCGGGTACTCGCCCGAATGAAACCGCCGCTTGATGCGCTCCCTCTCCGAGGCCGGCGTCAGGGCGTCCTGGTAGCCGGCGTTGATTTCGGCGTCGCGGAAAGCCTGTTGCAGGGCCTGCGCGTGGGCGCAGTCGACCCCGAAGACCAGCGTCGGCCGCCCCGCGCCCAGTCTCTGCCAGGTCGCCACGACATCGCCGTTGAGGGGCGAGGTGTTCATTGCGTCGGACAACTGCCCCTCGTGATAGTCGCCGCCGACGATCCTGACCCCGGTGAGGTCGGGGTGACCGGCGGCGAAGACCCGGAACGGCGAGAGATACCCCCGCTCGATCAATTCCGCCGTGGTGGCGGAGACGATGAGGTCGTCGTAGTGCTTCCCCAGCCCCTTTGTCCAGGGGGTCGCCGAGAGACCGACAAACGGCTTCTTTTGCCAGTCCGGGTGCGCCATCCAGTCGAAATAGTGCTGGTGCGCCCGGTGGCACTCGTCGACGATCACGAGGTCGGCTTCCGGGTGCGGCCGCCGCGCCAGCGTCTGGGCGCTGGCGACCTGCACCGGCTTCGACCAGTCGGTCATCCAGTGATCGGCCTGGATGACCCCGATATCCTCGATACCGTCCGCCCGGAACGACTGGACGGTCTGCTCGATCAGGTCGATGGCGGGGACGCAGAACACCACCCTCTTCTTGCGGGCCAGCGCGCCCAGCACGATGTGGCTGGCGAGCACGGTCTTGCCGTATCCGGTGGGGGCCTGCAACACCGGGCGCCGCTTGCCGGCGCGCAGCGAGGCGCGCAGCATCTCGATCGCCTCGGCCTGATAGTCCCGCAGGGGCCGGGGCCGAGGGCGCTCTTGATTTTCCGGGGAGGAGGCTGTATCTGTCATCGCGCTCTCTGTCGCAGGAGGCATCCTTGGCCAGGTTCATCCCCCGGTCAAGCGGAAAAGGCCCAGACCCCATGCTGGGCCTTTTCTATTTCCTCACTTCACGCTTGTTTCGGCGGCAAATCCCCGCTAGGTTTTCCCAGACTGTAAAAACCTGGGGGAAAGTCGTGAGCCATCGCATCGAGATTATTTTTGTCGGCAACGCGCCGGCCGACGAGTTGGAGCGGGCGCGGATTCTGGCGAACGCCGGGGTGACCGAGGCGATGGCCGATCTGTCGCGCGCCCTGGAGGCCGCCGGCTTCGCGCACGAGGTCGGCGCCAAGACGGTGCGGACAGGTGAGCGCCAGGGCAGGCCGAGCCGCCCGGTTGCCGCCCCCATCGCGGCGGAATAGCCCGCTCCCTCGCGCGCGCGCGCGCGTGTGTATATAGATGCACCCCTTCCTGGCCCTGATACTGACCCTCTTCCTGGCCGCCTGCTCGCAGCAGCAGATCGAGGTGATGCAGAAGGTCTCGGTCGTGCCGGTGTGCCGGTGAGCGGCGGCCCGGGCGAGGACCGCCAGCCGCCCTGGCCCATCTGGGTTGCCCGGCACTTCCACGCCGGCCCCGAGGACGAGCCGGACCTGGACGCCAACTGCGACCCCTCGTCGTCCTGGGGCGAGGAGGACGACGGCGAGCCGACCTCCTTCGACGAGATGTCTACGCGGGTCGGTTGGGATGATCCCGCCTTCGAGCCGGAAGACGACGACGAGGAGGAGTGCTGATGCGCTCCGCCGCCATCCTCGAGTTTGAGGCGGCCCGCGACCGGGGCGAGATCCCCGATAGGGGCTCCTGCCGCAGCCTGACCCTTGCCGAGTGGGCCAGCGTGCAGGCCGCATGCAAGCTGGTGGCGCGCGACTTCTACCAATTGTCGGCCGGTTCCGGCTGGCGCAACCGCGGGGCCCGCCGGACGGCCGCCGCCTGCGCCGCCGATCTCTCGCGCATCCTGGGCAAGCTGGACCGGCAGTCGTGAGCGAGGGCGATTACGAAGTCGAGGTGGTGGATTGCCCTGAGTGTGGGGCGGCGATAGAGACGCGGTGGGACAAGAGCGGGCGGGGTCTTCTGCCCGGCAACTACCTGTTGATTGCGGATTGGGTGTTCCACCCGGAGTGCTGGGACCGCCTAGTCGAGCGCAACCCGCCGTGAGCGACGAGGGCCGCCTCGCTCAGATCGAGGCGACGATCCAGGCCATCGCTGCCAACAAATGGTCGGCGCACCAGCATATTTTCCGCCACCGCCACCAGTTGAACGGGCGCGATGTGCCCTCGGCCCCGTTCCACCGCGAGATGGTGGCGGACTTCTGGTCGTCCGATCAGTACTCGATCCTGCTGGCCTTTCGCGGATCCGCCAAATCGACGCTGGGCGAGGAGGACATCGCGCTGGCGGTGGCGATGCGCGCCTTCCGCAACATCCTGATCATCGGCTCGTCCGAGGCGCGCGGCGCCGAGCGGCTGGCCAGCATCTCCTACGAACTGACGCAGAACGACTTCATCATCGACCATTTCGGGGTGCAGAAGGGGTCCGGCGCCTGGACCCAGACCAAGCTGGTGACGGCCTTCAACTGCTGCATCCAGGCGATGGGGCGGGACCAGGACATCCGCGGGATCAAGTTCCTCGACTACCGCCCGGACCTCGTGTTCGTTGACGACTTCGAGGACAAGGACAACGTGCAGACCCCGGAGGGCCGGGCCAAGACCCTGCGCTGGTTCCTCGCCGAACTGCTGCCGGCCTGCGCGCCGCACTGCAAGGTGCGGATCAGGGCGACGCCGATGAACGCCGAGTCGGTGCCGATGCAGCTCTGGCGCGACTCGCGCTGGCCGACCAAGGTCTTCCCGATCGAGTACTTGGACGACGACCGCCGCCGCGTCGCCTCCTGGCCGGAAGCCTACAGCCTCAAGTGGATCGACGACCGCCGCCACATCTACGAGAGCGTCGGTGAGTTGGGGGCGTGGGAGCGCGAGTATATGTGCCGCGCCGTCTCCGACGCCGACCAGGTGTTCAAAAAGGAGATGCTGCGGGTCGTCCCGCGCGTCAAAACCTACGAAGCCTGTTACGCCATGATCGACCCGGCCCGGACCGTGGCGCAACGCAGCGCCACCACCGGCTGGGCCGTCTGGTCGTGGGTCCGCAACCGGCTTGTGGTATGGGGTGCCGATGCCAGCCTCCTTCTCCCCGACGAAATCGTTGCCCTTGCCTTCGACATATCCGAACGCTTCGATCCGGTGTGGCTTGGCGTGGAGCTTGACGGCCTTGAACAATTTCTATTGCAGCCGCTGCGGCACGAAATGGCTCGAAGGGGGTCTTATCTGCCCGTTAGAGGCGTCCGCGCTCCGCGCGGCAAGCTCGACTTCATCCGCGCCCTCCAGCACTTCTTCGCCGCCCGAGAAGTAGAGTTCGCCCAGGAACTCCCGGCGCTGACCGAGCAGCTTCTCAACTTCCCCACCGGCCGCATCGACGCGCCGAACGCCTTGGCCTACGCGCTCCAGATGCGACCCGGCCTGCCGATCTACGAGACCTTTAACCCGGAGCACATTTCGGAAGACCCGGAATACCGGCGCGACCGGCCCTTGTTCCTGGTGGCGAACGCGACCCAGGCGATGCTGGCGGCGGCGCTGGTGCAGGCCGCCGAGGGGCGGCTGGTGGTGATCCGGGACTGGGTGATGGAGGGCGGCCCGGCCGAGCTGGTGCCTATCATATATAGTGAGGCGATGCTGGCGGCCGGCGGCGAGCGCGAGCACCTGGTGCAGGACCGCTCGCGCTCGTGGGAGAAGGTGCTGAACGGCGCGGCGCCCGACCGTATCGTGATCCGGCCCGAGCCGCCGCAATGGGTGATCCCGCCGCACCACGCCGAGAGGTATACCAATGTGGGCCTTCATCAGGCGGTTCGTGCGGTCCCGGCGCAGGTACGCTACGGCGGTGCGGAGGCCCAGGGACGCCTATGTCTGCATGACATGCTTGGCCGAGTGGCCCGGGGTCTGCCCGCTGTCGAAGTCGGACTTCATGCCCGTTGGACTCTGCGTGCCCTCTCGGGTGGTTATACCCGGGCCCTCATTCGGGGGCGGCTCCAGGACTACCCCGAGGAAGGCCCCTACCGCCTCCTCATGGAGGGCCTGGAGAGCTTCGCGGCCCTTCTGAAGGCCGGGCTTGCCGAAAACAGCGGGTTTGCCGATGATGCGCAACCCGTAGCCTACGACAGATCGGGCCGGGCCTTCCGCTCGGCGATGCCCCAAAGGGGCTGAACAACCGGGGGCTGAAGATGGCGAGATCCAAAGACGATTCCTATGGCGAGTACCGCCGCCATGACGCCGACGCGGCTGCCCCGGCGGTCGTGGAGCCGGCCCCCGAGACTGTCCCGACCCCAGAGGGTCCTCAGTCCCTGCCGGAGGGCGAGGCCGCGCGGCTGAACGAGTTGCGGGCCACTCACCAGGCCGGCGGCGAGCCGCTTACCGATGCCGAGAAGGCGGAGATGGACGCGCTCGGGCTGAAGGAGGCGGAGCTTGCCGGGCATGTCGTCAACCAGACCCCGGAGGCTGACTGGACGCGCGACTCTGACGGCATGATGCGGGTCGATGCCGAGATCGTCGGCATCCTCGATGCCATCGTCGCGACGGTGCCCTCCCTGGCCTCCCTCGCCCCGCGCCTCGCCCGGCTGACCGCCCGCATGCGCGAGATGAGCGCGGCAAAATAGACCATGTCGGGCGCGGAAGTCGCTGAGCTGCCGGCGCCGGAAGAGGACGCCGCCCCGGCGGAGGAGAGCCGCGTCCTGGATCGCGACCGCGACCTGCTCGGCCGGCGCTCCAAGAACGCGGAAGCCCCCAAGTCCGGCATTAGGAAGCGCCTCGACGAGATCTTCGACGCCGTGGCGCGGGGCTTCGAGGACCAGAGCAACCGCTCCGACGCGATCCAGGATTACTGGGACTGCTACAATTGCCGGGCGAACCAGCACCGCTACTACAGCGGCATCGCCGACATCTACTTCCCGATCATTCGCGACGCGGTAGAGGCGCGCGTCACCCGGTTTTCCAACCAGTTGTTCCCGCAGGGCGGCCGCTACATCCAGGCCGCCGCCTCGGACGGGTCGGGCGAGGAGGCGCTGGTGGCGATCCTCGACCACTATATCCGCCGCGCCAAGATGAAGACGATGGTGGTGGCGCCGCTCCAGCGTAACGGCGACATCGAGGGGCAGTACAACCTCTACGTCGATTGGGCGGAGCTGGAGCGGCAGATTGTTTCACGTGAAACACACGGCCCGATAGACCCGCAGACCGGCGCCGAGATGCCGGGCGAGGAGATCCTTGACATCAGGCAAGAGGATGTCGTCGAGGGCTTCCCGGTGTTCGAGGTATTGCACGATCCCGATGTGCTGGTATTGCCGCCGACCGCCGATTCGGTGGAGGAGGCCCTGGCGGCCGGGGGCTGTGCCGCGATCGTGCGGCGCTGGTCGAAGGAGAAGATCGACCGTCTCGCGGAGTCGGGGCAGATCCGCAAGGACGAGGCGAAGGAACTGAAGGCGGCGATGGGCTCGCCCCGGCCGGAGAGCCGGGACACCGGGGGGCGCATCCTGGAGCATGTCGGCATCCGGAAGTCCGGCAAGGAGGCGGTCGTCTGGGAGGTCTGGACGATGCTGCCGCTGGACAAGAAGGGCGACTATGCCGAGGACGGCAGGCCCAGGCTCTGCCGGGTGTTCTTCGGGCCGCAGCGCTCCCAGCTCGGTGCCAAGCGCAACCCCTATTGGAACGATCGCTGCCCGCTCTTATCGTGGCCGCAGATCAAGATGACGGACGCCTTCAAGGGGCCGTCCGCCATCGCGCATGTCGCCTCGCTCCAATACGAGGCGAACGACGCGATCAACGAGGGGGCGGACGCGGCGACCTATGCCGCTGCCCCCATCGTCCTGCGCGACCCGGCGAAATCGAATGGCCCCCTGGTGTTCGGCATGGGGGCGGTGTGGGACGGCGCCAAGGATGCGATCTCGCTCCTGACCTTCCCCGACCTGACGCCCCGGGCCGTAGCCCGGGTGCAGATGGCGCTACAGGCGATCTTCCAGTCATTGGGCGTCAACCCCTCGATGCTGCCGCAGCAGACCCGCGCCTCCAAGCCGAACCAGGCGATGATCGCGCAGGAGCAGGCGGTGGACCTGCTGACCACCGCGGCGGGGGTCTCGGTCCTGGAGGAGGGCATCCTGACCCCGGCCGTCGAGTGGGCGGTCGATCTCGACTACCAGTTCCGCGATCGCGATCTCGTCGTCCGGATGTTCGGCGAGGAGGGTCGGCGGGCCGAGATGCAGGCGGTGGCGCCCTTGCAGAACCGCAACGGCCTTACCTTCACCTGGCGCGGCGGCGAGCAGGTCCGGCAGAACGCGATGATGCAGCAGCAGGGCACCGGCATGCTCAACGTGATGATGAGCCCCGGCGTGCAGCAGGCATTGGCGGCGGACGGCAAGAAGTTCACCCCGGCCAAGATCATCGAGCAGATGGTGATGAATGCTTTCGGGCCGGATCTGGCGCAGTCCTCGATCGTCGATCAGCGCCGCGAGTTGACCAACCCGCCCGATATGGAAAACGAGTGGATGCAGGACAACCTGCCGGCCAATGTCCACCCGCTCGACGACGACAACGTCCACATGCGGGAGCATTTCCAGGACATCCAGGCGAGAGGCGACCCGAGCGGTCTGAAGCGCCCGCACATGATGGCGCACCAGCAGCAGCAGCAGATGAAGATCCAGGCCCAGATGATGCAGCAGATGCAGCTGCGGCAGCAGGGCGCCGGCGCCAACGGGAGCGAACGGAGTCGCCCGCCCGGCCCCGGCCAGCCGCAACCCGGCGCCGCACCCGCCGGCCCCCGCCTGATAAAAGGCCCCGCGGGACAGATCCATCCCGACCAGGCCGCGGCAGCCGGCGGCATGCAGATGCCGAGGCGGTTCTGATGCGGTGGTCCCCGGAGGACATCGCGACCATGGCGGAGCTTGCCGAGCAAGGCATCTCGGCTCGAGTGGCGGCGGAGAGGATGGGGCGGGATGCGACGACGGCGCGGTGGGCCGCGCGCCGCTACGGCGTCCACTTTCATAGCCTGGCGAAGACCCCTGACGAGAGGATCAGGAAGCGGTGGCGGGCCATATTGCCAAAGCTGAAGGCCGACCTGCGCCGCGATCTCGACGCCATATCGGCTTGACAAAATCCGCATCTTGCGGCTTACGCTACGTGACGTGCGCGCAACGTTAGAGCGCGGGGCTTGGGCGGAGTCGCCATTCCGGCGCGCGGCCTGGGGGAAACTTAAATGTCCGATATACCGAACGACGCCGATCCTGGCGGCGAGGAGCTTGACCTTGGCGAAATCGACGAGGCCGAAGGCGATGCCGAAGGGCAGGAAGGCGGCGATGAAGATGCTGCCGATGATGAAGGGCCTGCCGGCGAAGGCCGGGAAGACGAAGAGGGCGAAGGCCGGCGCGATGTAGGGCGCGAGGCCCGGACCGGCCGCAAGTCGCAATCGCAGCGGCTGCGGGATCGGAACGAGCAGTTACAGCGGGAACTCGCGGAAGCGCGGGGGTTCCGGCAGGCTGCGGAGCAGTTTCGCCCGCAACAGCAGCAGCAGGCCGATCCTGCGGCGCAGGCGCGGGCACAGCAGGAGCGGGCCGACCGGCTCGCGATGATGTCGCCGGTAGAGGCGGCCGAGTACATCGCGAACGAGCGGGCCGGACAGTTTCAGCAGGCGCTGCTGATGCAGCACCTGAACACGCAGGACCTGATCGACAAACGTGACTACGACAGCCAGGCCCGATCATCGAGACTTCACTCCCAGTACCGGGAGGAGGTCGAGCGCACCCTGCGGGAGAAGCGCCAGGCCGGCGATCTGCTTATCAACCGGGAAGAAATCCTCGACCGCATCATCGGCCGCGAGGCTCGCCAGCGCGCCTCTCGTGCCGCTCCGGTGCAGCGCGGCGCAGCGCGGCGACGGGTGGGCGCGCAGCAGACCCGGCCAACCGGGGCGCGCGGCGACGGGCCATCCGGCGGACGCCGGCCGCAGCCCGGCTCGGCCGAGGACGACGAGCGGATCATCGCCGAAGGTTTTGCGCGGGGCGAAAGACTTTAGGGGGACGGTCGGGACCCTCCCCCGGCGCAGGGAGGGTTCTAAATGGCTGTTACGGTAAACACCTCTTCGAATTTCGCGGGCGCCATCGCCCGCACGATCGACCGCAAGGCGTTGCAGGTCGCGCAACGCTACCTCGTCCTCTCCCAGTTTGCCGACAAGAAGAAGCTCGACCACGGCCACGGCGTCACCTGGACGGCGAACCGCTGGAACCGGCTGCCGCTGCCGACCGCGCCCGTTGCCGAGGGCACGCCGCCGCAGCCGAACCAGCTCACCTTCAGCCAGGTCACGGGCATCGCGACCCAGTGGGCCGGCCGCATCGTCTTTACCGACGTGGCGACGATCGTCGTGCAGGAGGACCTGCTGCGGATCGCCTCCGAAAGGCTCGGCATGCAGTTGGCCGAGACCAAGGAACGCAACGGCTGGAACTCGCTCAATGCCGTGACGCAGGTGAACTACGTCGCCTCGGCCGGCGCCCGCGCCTCGCTGGTGGCCGGCAACAACCTCGACCCGACCACCGTGACGCGGACATTCACCAACCTGAAGAAGATCGGCGCGCCGCTGTGGAACGGCCAGACCGGCGAGACCATCGAGCGGTCGATCAACTACAATTACGAGCAGTCGCACAAGAAGGAAATAGCGGCCGAGCATCTGGTCGCGATCGGCGACCCGCTGGTCATGCAGGATTTTCGGAACAACCCGCTGGTGGTGCAGACCTACCAGTATTCCGAGGCGAACAAGCTCTACATCAACCAGCACGGGATGTGGGGCGGCATCGTCTGCTGCGAATCGAACATGATGCCGTCGTGGACCGGCGTCGCCCAGGTCAACGGCGCTAACGCGATCGGCTCGCTCACCACCGCCACCTACACGATCCAGGTGACGGGGTGGGACAACCAGAATTTCTACGAGAGCCGCATCTACCAGGTCTCGGCCGATGTCTCGGTGACCACCGGCGGCATCTCGCTGACGACGCCCTCGACCCCCGGCTTCACCTACGCCGTCTATATCGGCTCGGGCACCGGCGCCGCCCCGACCAACCTCGGCTTGGTGGCCAGCGGCGGCCCGACCTCCGGTCCCTATACCGGGCAGGCGATTCAGATCCCGCCCTCGACCGCCGTCACGATCACCGGCATCGGGCTCTACCAGATCCCGCCCGCCGCACCCGCGACCGGCGTCACGGTGTACCGGACCTATGTGTTCGGCAAGGAAGCATTCGCCACGCTGAAGCTGATGGGCGTCGAGTGGAACCGCTTGTACAATGCGGACAAGTCGGACCCTCATAATCAACTCCGCGTGATTGGGTATAAGTATATGGAAGGGTGGTGCATTTTAAACCAAACCTTCCTTGCCGCGATGGAGAGTACTGCGTCGTCAACTGGTGCGTTCACCTGATTACTTAGAGTATCTAGCCAAATACTCTATGGCTCGCTGAATAACCACGGCATCCTCTCTGAACAGGCCGATGCCGTGGTTGCAATGGTGGCAAAGGAGGCCGCGGACTTGGCCGGTGGCGTGATTGTGGTCAACGTGGAAGCGCTTGGTGCGGGGGCCTGGGTCGGTTCCGGCGCATATCGCGCATACCCCGTTCTGGGCCGCGAGCATGGCATCGTACTCCCCGCGGGTCAGGCCAAAGCGGCGCTTCAAGTCGTAATCGGCGTAGCGCTCGGGGTCTTTGTAATACCGCTCCATCTGCTTGCCGTTCAGCCTCTTGCGGTTTTTCTTGTGGTACTCGGATGCGCGAGCGTTGCCGCAGTCGCGGCAGGTGCGGTTGAGGCCGTCGTGAAAATCCTTGTTTGCCGAGAAATTGGCTTCGGCCCGCACCTCCTTGCAGGACCAGCACCGTTTCGTTCCCGGTGGCGTCTGTTCGCGGGGCGGCTTCTTCCGGTAGAGGGCCTGCCGCTCCATGTAGCAGGGCTTGCAGGTCGGGCTGTGGCCGCCCGCATTGCGCGGGCTTTTGAAATACTCCGTGAGAGGCTTGGTCTCGCCACAGTCTCGGCACACCTTGTCCATCACTTCTCCCCTGTCTGCGGTGTAAGAACTGTAGCACAGGCAGCCTAGCGGGGAAAGGATTTACTTATGCCGTCACCAGTCGCCCTTCGGGTCAGCGTCCGGGTTCGTTTCGAGATCGTGGGGGCCGGCACCGGACCCTCCGGCCTCGGCGGCCTCAACGCAGACGACCCGGCCTACGGGCAGAGCCTGTCGCCCGGCGCCGCGCCGGTGGCGCAGACGCTCTACTTCCAGGACGCCGAGCCGGTGCCCGGCACCCCCGGTTCCTGGACCCTGGCGAACCTGAAGACGGCGCTCGACGCCGCCTCGACCTCGCTGGCCGGATCGACGGGAACGCCGATCATCGACGCGAGCGAACTCGCGATTATCAACGGTTTTGCGACCGGATCGCCCTAAGATGTCGACCCGCACCCTTGGCACGGCCGGCACGACCACGCTGATCGCCGTCGCCTGGTCGCAGAACCCGGCTACCCTGCTGCCGGCCGATCTCGCGACGATCAACGGGAACATCCGCGACGACCAGACGGTCGGGCGCCCGGTGGCGGCCGTGTCCGGCATCGGCGGGCTGGTGCGCGAGGGCAAGCTGTTCGTGCCGAACCGCGGCTCGCTGGTGCTCTACCCCGGCGATTACGTGGCCTACGACACGACCACCGGCTGGCCGATCCTGGTGTCCGCCATCGCGGCGGCCGGGGCGGCCTGGGTCCACTCCTAAGGAGTTTGTATGCTTTCCGAGGAACAGAAACGCAAGATGACCGAGGGGCGCGAGCGCGCGAAGCGTGAGCGTGCGGCGATGGCGCAGACGCAGGAAGGCGTCGAGACGGTCGTCGAGGAAGTCCCGGTGATGCCGGCGCTGGAGGGTGACGAGCTGCCGCCGGTCGTCGAATACGAGCCGGAACCCAGGGGGCTGCCGACCCCCTACGAGCTGTTCCTGGCCGCGCTGTCGGACGAGGCGCGCGAGATCCTGTCCGGCGAGGAGCTTCGGGAGGCCTTTGACACCGCGACCCGCGAGGCGGCGGCGGAGCGCCGGAAGAAGCTCAAGGCGACGGCGGTCGAGAAGGCACGCTCGCAGGCGAGGGCATCCTCCGGCCTGCTGCCGGCCGAGGAGGTGGCGCAGCGAGAGTGGCAGGAGAGGATGGCCCGCCGGGTCCGCTGGACGCCGATCCTGCCCTTCGTGGCGGATACCGGCGGCCTCGTTGACGACGGGCTCCTGATCGACGGGCGGCGGCTGTTTCACGGCCAGGAGGTTGAGACGACCTACGGCGAATGGCTCTCGGCCCGCTCCATCCTGTGGAACCTGCGGCAGCACGAACTCGACTTCAAGGGCGAGGGGCGCCTCTCCTCGCTGCGGCGCGACATGACCGCTCGCGGCATCACCTTCGCCGGAGCGCGGGGATGAGCGAGGATGCCGGCCGCAGCGTGCTCGTCTGCCGGATCGAGACGCCGGCCCAGATATGGGTGCAGCGGCAGGCGATAGACCTGACTGGCGAGTGGTTGAACGTCGGAGGGCCTGTGATGCTGCCTCCCGGCGGGCAAACCAGCATCCACCTGGGACGCTCTCAATATCCTGCAGAACGGCCAAACGTGCGGCTGATAATCGCCGAGGTCAATGAATGAGCGACGGCGAAATGCTCGAATACATGGGCATGGATGCTGCCAAGTGGGCGGCTGAGTTCTGTAAAATAGCGCGCAACCACGGCCACAACCTTGACGAGGAGTGGATGATCGGGTGGTTCGCCAGTGCCATCATGGCGGGATACGATCGAGGGAGAGGGGTGTCGTTCACCAAGCTTCCTGACGGCTCCGCCTTTATTGTGGATTAGCGCATGAGCGAGTTGCGGATCACCTACCAGCTGCAATTGAGCGAGGGGCAGACCATCGCCTACGAGATCGGCGAGGATACCGAGATCGATCGCGTGCAGCTCGACATGCTGCTCGACAAGGTGGGCGGCGCGGCCGACCGGCGGAAGGCGATTTTCGACCTGCCGTTCCACAAGGCGCGGCTGTTCGCCAACCGAGAATTGCTGCGCTCGCAACAGCGCGAGCGTGCCAAGGCCGATGCGACGATGCAGGCCAGGGTGGTGCAGATGACGGCCAACCGGCGCAGCCAGGTGCCGCCGGCGCAGCAGGACATCAACACGGTGGCGCAGTTCGACAACCGCATCCTCGAATTGCAGAAGACGATCCAGGCGGACGAATTGCGCATCCCGTATCTCGAGGCGATCATCGAGGGCCGCAAACCGCCGGAATTGTTCCCCGAGATCGACGATCCGCCGCAAGCGCTCGCGGCCGAATGATCCGGCGTGCTGACCGCCGCGCAGATCATTGAGGAGGCGGCCTACCGCGCCAAGGTGCCGGGGTATCAGGGGACTTTTGCCCTGCGCAACCTGAATGCGATCCTCTCCGACCTCTGCCAGCACCACGATTTCGCGCTAGCCCGGGGTGTCTACAACTTCAACTTCAACCCGGCGCTGGCGACGATGTACGGCAGCGGCCCCTATCCTCTGCCGCTCGACTATCTGCGCACCTCGGGGTCGTCGGGTGCCACCGGCGCCGGCCGCTCGGCCTGGTATCTCTATCCGACGCCGGCATTCCCCTCGGGGCAGCCCATTTACATGGTGCCGATCGACCTCGCCGAGTTCGACCAGTTCCCGCAGTTTCCCTCGCAATCGACCCCGAACCTGTGGGCGACGGACATGGGCGGGCCGCTGACGCAGCGCATCGTCCTGACGACGACGGGCGACCTCAGCGGTACGGACGGCACGGTCAACAACCTCCCCTCGATCGTCGGTCTGCGCCTCGGCCTCGGCTGTGCCGGGGAGGGGATCGCCCCGGGCTCGGTCGTCATCGCGATCAACACCACGATCGGCCAGGTGACGCTCTCGGCCAACACCACCCTGGCGATCGACGGGGCCAGCGTCTACTTCGGCATAGCGCCGGTGGCCTATGTCTATCCCCCGCCGCTCGGCAGCTACCCGGTGACGGTGCGCTACCAGCGCCAGATGCCGGATGTCGTCGATGTCTACAACCGGACGCCCTGGTTCCCCGATACCGGCTACCTCGTCACCGAACTGGCCTCCCGCCTCTGCGAGATCAGCGACGACCAGCGGGCCCTGAATCTGCACGGCCTCGCCGACATGCGTATCGGCAAGTACCTCGCCAAGGCCGACGACAAGACCAACCGGGCGCAGTCGATCCAGCTCGACGGCCGCAACTTCGGCGGCGGGACGAGCTACGACAGGGCCAGACTTACAAAACATCAGGGCTGGTGATGGCGGTCGCCGTCACGGTCGTAACCCGCGTCGGCCCCGCGGCTTTTATCGGCACCGGGACCATCGGCCCGATCGCCGCCGCTGATCTGTCCAACGGCGCCAGCGGCGAGGGGGCGATCCTCCTGGCCGAGTTCCCGAATCTGCCGCCTAAGACCTTTGCGCAGCTTCCCGTCGCGCCCGTGGCGGGCATGTTGGCCCACATCGCCGACAGCAACACCGTCGTCTGGGGCGCGGCCATCGCGGGCGGCGGGTCCGATCCGGTGCTGGCCTGGTTCAGCGGGACCGCCTGGACGGTCCTCGGCATCTGATGGCGACCTCTCTCCGCAACGCCGCCCCGCTGAATTTCGTCGCCAAGGGCGTCAGCGAC
>Ga0210380_10000115_pt1 | contig 45395 bp, 46 predicted proteins | sample PLM4_5_coexredo_FD_155476 | JGI IMG/M metagenome (GOLD analysis project Ga0210380, IMG submission 155476) | Groundwater sediment microbial communities from an aquifer in East River, Colorado, USA - PLM4_5_coex redo | ecosystem: Environmental > Terrestrial > Soil > Riparian zone | place: USA...
GCCGACATGCCGGGAGCCGAGCATGCCGGCGCCCAGGATGGGCACGATGTACAGCCACAGCAGCGGGTGCGGCAGAAACCGGCGCAGGCTCCCGTCGGACAGCCCGTGCAGCAGGCAGGAGCCGAGCGTGCCGGCAAGCAGCAGATTGAATGGATTCAGGCCCGAGACGCCGAACATGGCATGCGGAAACACGGCGCTGGTCGAAATCGGCATCAGCACGATCAGCAGCACCACGCCGATGCGAAAATCGAACAGGATGAAAGCGCAACCGATCAGCGAGATGCACAGGTACAGGGCATTGAGATCGGCAACCGCGACGCCGGCCCCCCAGAGCACCGCGAGCAGAACGATGCACGCCAGGATGGAGGCCTTGTAGCTGGCCAGGCCTGAAAAGTCAGGTCGCTCCAGAGCCTGGGGCATTGCGCTCAGCCCGGCTCACTCAAATGGCATTGATCACTGTGCCGACGACGCGGGTGCCCGTATCGTTCAAAGCCCGGATCGTGCTGGCGGCAGCGGCGATGCCGGTGTGATCTTTTCGCGCCAGCACGATCGCGCTGCCGGCCCGGAAAGCCAGGCTCTGTGCGTCCGCGTAGCGCACGGCCGGCGGCGTATCGAAAAGGATGACGTCGAACTCGTTACGCAGTTCTTCCAGCAGGGTGGTCAGTAACGGCCGCAACAGCAGTTCCTGCGGATTGGGCGGGCACGCGCCGGCCGGCAGCAGCGAAAGCGTGCCGAACTGCGCCAGCGGCACCACTGCGCCGCGGTCGGCGCGGCCCGAAAGCACCGCGGACAGGCCGACCCGGTCGGGAACGTTGAAGATCCGATGCTGTCGCGGCTTGCGCAGGTCGGCGTCAATCAGCAGCGTACGCTGGCCCAGCTGTGAGAATACGACTGCCAGGTTGGCGGCCACGTAGCTGCGCCCTTCCCCGGCACCCGGGCTGACGACGGCCAGCATCCTGTGCCTGACCCTGGCATTGGCCCATCGAATCAGCAATTGCGTGCGCAGTGCACGCAGTTCCTCGGCACGGGGGTGAAACGAATCATAGGCGCCGACCAGTTCGCTGCTGATGCTGCCGCTGCCGCTGCCCGGCAGCAGGTGCACCAGCCCGTATTGCTTGGCGATCGCACCACGCAGGTCGTCTATCGTGATCAGGTGCAGGCGCAGCGCAGCCTCGCCGAACCTGATCCCGCGCGCGCGCTGCACCTCCAGTATGCGCTCGATGTCGCCGGAGCCGATCTTGCCGCCTTCGGCGAGGATGCTGCCCATCCTGCCGTCCTGGCGCGCCACGACACGGCCGGAGACTTCTGTCGATGGTACGTTCTCGCTGACGCTCATGGGCAATCCTCAACCGGGACTCGGCAATGCACGGCTTTCCTTGCCCGATGGGCCGGGCAGTTGACCTGCCGGCTTCCACGCCTTGAGCTCGCCCAGCATCGGCACGTTCCATTCGTTCTCCAGGTCCTCGAAGGAACGCACCCGCCGGTCGGACATCTCCAGCAGCATCACGATGCCGACGCCGAGCATGACACCGACCACCACCGACAAGGCGATGTTGAGGGCTACTTTCGGGCTGGAGGGCACGCTCGCCACCAATGCCGGATTGAGCACCGTGACATTGGTCTGGTTTGTACGGCTATCCACCAGGCTGGTCACAGAGCGCTGCATCGCCGTGTCGTAGGCCCGTTCCGCCGATTCCACGTTGCGCCTGAGGACCGTGAACTCGTTGCGGTTCTGCTTCAGACCGAGCATCCGCGCACGCTGTTCCGCCATCGCCTTCACGGCCGCTGCCTCCCGTTGCCGGCTCTGGCGCCCCGAACTCTCGATTCCCGACACGACTTTGCGCATTTCGGCCGTGAGCTTCAAGCGCAGGCTCTGGTTCTCGGAAGCCTGCCGCTGGTATTGCGGGTGATTGGGTCCGTACTGCGTCGATAGCTCCTGCAGCTTGGTTTCCCCGTGCAGCAGGTCGCCCTTGAGCCTCTGTATGAACAGGTTGTCGAGTACCTCGGGCAGCTCTTCCAGCGAGCCGCTCCGTTCGAGGAACTTGTGAGCCTGCTGCTCCCGGCTGCTCCATTGCGAGGTCTGCCCCTGCGCCCGCACCACTTCTTCCGACAAGGCGGCCAATCGGGCATTGTCGACGTCGACTCGCTCGTCCGCCGAGACGATGTTTTCGCGCTGGTGAAGGCTGGTGAGCTTGGCCTGCGCATCCTCGAGGTTGGCGCGCAGTCCCTTCACTTGTTCGTCGAACCATGCCGCCGTCTCCCGCGCCGGCGCCACGCGCAGCTCGAGCAGCGTGGCGATGTAGGCGTGGGCGAAGGCATTGGCGACCCGCGCCGACAAGTCGGGGTCGGGCGATGCGTAGCTCGCTTCGATGACATTGCTCTGCGAGGTCTCCACCTTGAGCTTCTTCAGCGTGTTCTCGACCACGCGATCCTCGAGCGACGCCCCGCTCAGGCCTTCCTCCTCCAGGATCGCGCGCGTCGCAGGATCCTGCGCAAGCTTGAGTTCCTGCACCACCTTGCGCGCCACCTTCTTGCTGCTGAGGATGTCCTTTTGCGTCTGCAGATAGCTGAGCCGCTCCTGCGGAAGAATGAGCGGACGCTGCGCATTGCTGAGCGACTGCTCGTCCCTCGCGTCCACCAGCAACGACACCGTCGCCTTGTAGGACTTGGGCAGGATCAGGCTGACCGCCGCCGCGGACAGCACGGTGGCGGCCAAGATCAGCAGGAACACGCCGAAGCGCGCGCGCAATGCGAGCAGGACCTGTTGCAGGCCCATGGCTAGAACAGGCTCTCGCGGACGAACACGATGTCGTCGGCCTGGACCGTGTCGGTAAGCTTGGCGTCAAGCTTGGTGAACTGGCCGTTGGGCTGGCGTCGATGAATGCCGATTCCGCGCTCGGTGCCGCGCGCGGTCAGGCCGCCGCCCATCGACAGGGCATGCATCACGATCGTGTGCGGCTCCAGCCGATAGGCGCCGGCGCGCTGCACCTCGCCGTAGATGTAGAACACCGGCGCGCGCTCCACGAAAATGGTGTCGCCACTCTCGATCTCGATGTTGGTCGCCGGGTCGCCGCCGCGGAATATCGCCGGGACGTTGATCTCGCGCTTTTCAGGCTTGCCGCCGTTGCGCCTGAGGACCGTCACCGTGTCGGCGCCGGTGGGGCTGATGCCGCCCGCCAGCGTCAGTATGTCGGTGAGGCGCGAGCTGGTGTCCTCCAGCACATAGTTGCCCGGCCGCATGAGTTGTCCGAGCACGGACACCTGCCGGCTGCGCACCTGGACGATCGCCACCGCCACCTGCGGGTTGACAATGAATCGTCCGCGCTTCAACTGATCGGCGATCCGGCTTCCCGCCTGGGCCGGCGTCAGGCCGTCCATGGCGACTTCGCCGATCAGCGGAAACACGATGGAGCCCTTGGGAGAAATGCGGGTTTCGGTCGTCATGTCCGGGTTCTGAAACACCGTGATGCGTATGCTGTCGCCCGCGCCGAGGGTTTCCTTCGTCTGGCGCGTATCGAGCGACTGCGGCTGGGCAGCAACCGGCGCCGCGACCGCCGCGGCGGCGAGCAGGAGCCACGCCAGGGTGCGCAATCCCTTGGCCGGCGTGTGACGGCATTCACGCATGTGTTCCATGGCAAACCTCGTTTCCAAGATCCCAGTCGATCGGGCGGGTGCAATAGGATCGATCCGGCAATGGCAGCAGCGGACCGAGACGGTAAGCAGGATAGTCCCGGGACATTTTTTGGATAATTCCGGTCTTGATCCGATCGGACTATCCGCGGCCCGGCGTGCGGCCGCGGGCGCGAGACGGCGCGGCGCCTCCTAGAATGCCAGCCGCGCGCTCAGGTCGACAATGTTGGCCTTGTAGTCGCCGAAGTCTGCCGTCGAGGTGCGCGTTTCGCGCCGCAGCCCCAGCCCCAGCCGCACGGCCCGAATGGGCTCATAGGCAATCGCCAGTGCCACTGTGCTCACCCGGTCGCTGCGTGGCGGCACTGTGCCAAGGACCATGCCGGGATCGCCGAGGTATTCCCAATCGCCGTAACGCAGCAGGCCCGACAAGCTGACCTTCTCGGTCATGCGGTACGCCGGGCGCAGCGCGATGTCCTTCACGAGCACGAAGCCGATGTTGACGCCTGCGTTGATTTCGTCGGGCGCGCCGATGTCTTTGCGCGCGGCGACGACCAGCGTGAACTTGCCGGTAGGTTTCCAATCGTAGTCGGCATGGAAGATCCCGGTCGCAAAGTCGCGCTCCGGCAATTGCGCGAAGCTGCGCTGGACACTGCCGGCGCTCGCGCGCAGCCGTGAGGCGCCCGAAATGGTCCAGTCGGCGACGATGGCGAGCCGGTCCTGCCGGTAGGAGTTGTCGACCAGGGTGCCGTTGACCAGCTGCTCGTTGGGAAGCTTGGCGTCCTGCCTCTGCATGTGGAGGCCGATCCGGGTGTCGGCGGGCGTGACGTAACTCAAGCCGAGGCCGCCGCTGTTGTTGGTCATGTCATTCACCAACTGCTGGGGGATGCCGTTGGCTTGCGTGAGCCTGCTCGCTTCGCCCCGCAGTTGCCAGCGTGGTGTCAGCAGGTAGGTGGCGTCCCCGAAGGCCTTCTTCGTCTCGAGCGGGTTGGGCGTGCCGCTCTGGAACCCGCCCTCCTGCACGTTGGCGAGCGATGCCAGGGCGCGATCCATCGTATATCCCAGTTGGCCGCTGAACTCGCTGCCCGCTTGCCATTGCCAGATCGCCCGACCGTGGCGCTCGGTAAAATTGAGAACGGTAAACTGGTCGTAGCGGTTCTGGTTGAACGACAGGCCTCCCAGAATGCGCTGCCTGCTCAGCGGCAAGTCGAGATTCAGCCCGATCGAAGTGGTGCTGAACGTATCCGCCTTCGATGGCGTGCCCAGCACGGTCATCGGATCGCTCTGCCCGGAAATGCGGAATACGTTGTCGTCACGGGTGACGCCGTACGCAACGAACGGCTCGAGCCGGTCGCCCCACAATGCGTGGGCATCCTTCACCCAGCACACGGGCGCGGTGGCAAGGGTCAGCATGGCCAGCGCGGGCAGGCAAAGACCCGCGCCGGTCCGCGACCGGGCGCGCGCCGCGCGGTCGCCGCCTACCTCGCTGCTATGTTCGTTGGAGGACATATGCCAGAACCCCATAACTACTCTTTCTGGCGGGAAAAGCAAACTTCAGGAAGAGAAGATGCGTGGCCTCGCCACTGCGCAAATGCCGAGAAAACCCGCGAGCAGCAGGGCCCAGATGCCCGGCTCGGAAGAGGAATTGCCGTCGGCGAGACGCACCCATTGCTCCTTCTGCCCATCGTTGCCGGACTGGGCTGCAACCGGCAGGGAACGCGGCACGTCCTGCCGCAGGGCAACGCTGTCGAGAACTCTCGGCGTCTCTCCGACCTTGCGCACTGCCGGCATCGGCCACACCAAAAGGCCGCTGGGCGCGCCGGCATCCGCAACCAGCAGCATCCGGTAACCCGTGTCATCGCCGACGGTGCAAGAGCCTCCTGCAGCGGTGCGCGCCACTTGCGCGGCCAACGCGGGCGCGCAACAGATCGACGCAGCAACGATCAAGGTGAAGATGGCGGTGGTGATTCGGTACATGGTGCAACGACCCTTGATGACATCATAGTTTCAGGATGCGCAGTTCCAGCGCCTTGCCAACCGCCTGTGCGCGATTGACCACGTCCAGCTTGCGCAGAATCTTCTGCACGTGGTTCTTCACGGTCAGCGGGCTTCTGTCGAGGATAGTCCCGATCTCGGCGTTGCTCTTGCCGAGAGAGACCCATCTCAGGATCTCCTGTTCGCGCGCCGTTATCCTTCTCGGTTCTTCGGCCCCCGTGTCGTCGTCGCCTTTCGCGCGCCCGTTGACTTCGGTACGCACCCAGGCGGAGTGCACGAACGGCGTCAGCAGCCGCGCAAGGTACGCGTGCCTCGGGCCGAGCGTGCCCGGGGCGCAGATGAACGCATAGAAGCCGGTAGTCTGCCCTTGCGCATCGTGCGTCCCGTGCGCCAGGATCTGCGTCGCCCTGACGCGCTGGAGTTCCTGTGCGAACGGACCCCTGGCAAACGGACCATCGCCCGCATCGCAGATCACGGGCCGGAACCCGCGGTCTTCCCAGGCCTTGACCAGGTATCGCGCAAACGACGCGTCGCGCTCGAACATTTCGCCAAATACCGCCTGTTGCGGGGCGATCATCGAGAAGCTGTCGGCGCGCAGGCACGGCGGCTCGGCGCTGCGCGACGCGCAGATCAGGACGTCGTGCCGGATCAGGCCTTGCAGCAGTCCCTGCGTCCAACTGAAGAAATGCGCGCGCTGATACACCCGGAGGGATGCATCCAGGTTGAGGATCAGGGTTTCGACCTCGACATCGCTCAAGCCCTGCACGCCCGCGATTGCGCCAGCCGCCTCCTGCGCAAGACCCGGCGGGGATTCAGCCTCGACCTGCGGCATTTCAATCGCCCGAATGTCGCGCGGTTGCAGTGATTTCGCGGAGCTGAGTTGCACGGCTGCCTTCTCGAAGGAAATGGGTGTCGAAACCACGAGGCGTTCCGACAGGAAGACAGACTAGGCCGCGGCGCAGATGAAGTATGTACGCTATCGCACGCAATCGGCACTGGCGGGCGGGTAGTCCGATGGGGCTAGTGTGACGGGAGGGCGGCCCCCTCATTCCCGCGCATCGCTTGAACTAAGGTGCAGCTGCGGGGAGGCGCTCTTGTGCCTCCTCCTTCAACCCGGCGCAGCCGATACCCGAACTTGCTCGAAATCCTCAACAGCCAGCCACGCCTGCTCCCGAGCCAGCCGCGCCCGGCGGCACTGTTTCGCGCTGCGGTCGACCCGGCGGTGGCCATCGGCTGCCTGGTGGCCTCGGCCCTGTGGTTCGAGGGACGCTTCGGCGGGTCCCACCTGATCCTGGCCCTGCTCGTGTTTGCAATGACATTCCCGGGCAACCTCGCGCGGGATACGGCAAGCGCGGGCAATCTGGTCCAGGGCATCGTCACCGGATGGTTGGCGATGGTCGCGCTGCTGCTGTTGCTGGGCTGGGCCTCGGGAACTCTGGGAAACTTCGATCCGCGTGCCCTCCTCGCCTGGGCCATCGCCACGCCGCCGGCCCTGTTCGCCGCGCACCGGCTGGTGCCGCTGATCCTGCCCCGGCTGCTGGCGGCCGAAGGCCTGCAACGCACGGCCGTCATCGCCGGCGCGAACGAGCTTGGCCGCAAGCTCGGCGCGCATCTGGGCTCCAGCAAGTTCCTGGGAATCCGCTTCGCGGGCTACTTCGACGATCGCGGGGCGCCCCGTGGCAGCGGTCTCGAGCCGCACGAGAATCTCGGCGACCTGAGCCAGCTGGCGGAGTACGTCAGGCAGCGGCGCATCGACATGATCTACATCGCGCTGCCCATGACCTCGCAGCCGCGCATCCTCAGGCTGCTCGAGGAACTGCACGATACGACCGCCTCGGTGTATTTCGCACCGGACATCTTTCTGTACGACCTGATCCAGGCGCGCGTCGAGACGATAGGCGGGATTCCGGTCCTTGCGGTGTGCGAATCGCCGTTCTACGGCGCCGATGGCCTGATCAAGCGCGTCAGCGACATCGTTCTCGCGTCGGCGATACTGATGCTGATCTCGCCGCTGCTGCTGGGCGTCGCCATCGCGGTGAAGCTGAGCTCGCCCGGACCCGTGCTGTTCAGGCAGCGGCGCTACGGTCTGGACGGCAGGGAAATCACGGTCTACAAGTTCCGCTCCATGGCCGTGCTCGAGGATGGCGTCGTGGTCACGCAGGCCACGCGCGGCGATCTTCGCGTGACCCCGCTGGGCGCCTTCCTGCGCCGGTCCTCGCTCGACGAGCTGCCGCAGTTCATCAATGTCCTGCAGGGCCGCATGAGCGTGGTCGGACCCCGGCCCCATGCCGTCGCCCACAACGAGATGTACCGCAAGCTCATTCGCAGCTACATGATCCGGCACAAGGTCCGCCCCGGCATCACCGGTCTGGCGCAAGTCAACGGCCTGCGCGGCGAGACCGATACGCTGGACAAGATGCGCGCGCGCATCGAGTGCGACCTCGCCTACCTGCGCAACTGGTCGCTGCTCCTCGATCTGAAGATCGTGCTCATGACCATCGTTATCGTGCTGAAGAAGCAGAAGAACGCCTACTGAGCGGGCGGCGCGTCAGCCCGGTCCGGCGTGAAAGCGGTAGCCGAGGCCGCGCACCGTCTCGATCGGCGCGTCGTGACCGGCCGGCGCCAGCCCCTGGCGCAGCCTGCGGATGTGGACATCCACGGTGCGCTCCTCGACATAGGCATCGTGGCCCCAGATCTCGTCGAGGAGCCTGGCGCGGCTGAAAATCCTGCCCGGATGGGTCATGAAGAAATGCAGCAAGCGGAATTCAGTCGTCCAGAGCTGGATGTCCAGATCTCCGGCGCTGACGCGGTGCGCCGCGGGGTCCAGGTGCAGCCCGGCGATCTCGATCGCGTCATCGGCGAGTTGCGGCGTGCGCCGCCGCATGACCGCCTTGATGCGGGCAAGCAGCTCCCGTGCCGAATACGGCTTGGTAACGTAGTCGTCCGCCCCTCCCTCGAGCGCGGCGACCTTGTCGTGCTCGTCCGCCCGATCGCTGATCAGCACGATCGAGATGTCCTTGGTGCGCCGGTCGTTGCGCAGCCGCCGTGCGAACGGGAGCCCGGGAACTCCGGGCAGGATCCAGTTGAGCACCACCAGATCGGGCCGCGTCACGCGCATCAGCGCCTCGGCTTGAGGAATGTCGCCGGCGCATTCAACCTTGTATCCGGCATGCTGCAGATTGCCGGCAAGCAGTTGGCGCGCCGGTTCTTCGTTCTCGATTACCAGGACAGAGCCTTGCATACGCGCAGGTTGCGCCGTTGCGCGCGGCCAATCTGTTCGCTGTCGCACACAGCGCCGGCTACTCCTGCGCCACAGGCAGCGCTATGCAAAGAGCCAATCTGTTCGCTGCCGCACATAGCGGCGGCTATTCCTGCGCCACAGGCAGCGGTATGCAAAGCGCCATCGTGGTGCCCCGGCCGGGGCCGGGGCGGATGCTGAGCTCGCCGCCGAACTGCTGCGCGCGCTCCTGCATTCCCAGCAGGCCGAGCGACTCGCGCGCGTGCACCGCGCTTTCGGCAATGCCGATGCCGTCATCCGTTACCTCGAGCGCAAGCCGCACATCGGAAATCTGCAGCTGCACGCTGACGCTGCCGGCCTCGGCGTGGCGGGCGATGTTGGTCAGGATCTCCTGGAAGATGCGGAACACCGCGGTCGCAAGCGCGCCGTCAAGTTCGGGATTCCCGGCCGGCAACTCGACGCGGCAGCGTATTCCCAGCCGCTTCTGGAACTCCTTCGCCTGCCAGCCGATCGCCGCCACGAGGCCCATGTGGTCGAGAACTTCGGGCCGCATGCCGGTGGAGATCCTGCGCACGACCTGCATCGTCGAGTCGATGAGCCCGCGCATGGTCTCGGCCTTCTCCAGCAGCGGCCCCTGGTCCTTGCGCAGGTGCTTGCGCAGCCACATCACGTCCATCTTCAGGCCGGTGAGGACCTGCCCAAGCTCGTCGTGCACTTCGCGCGCGATCCGGCCACGCTCTTCCTCCCGGATCGAAATCAGGCGCGCTGCGAGCGCGCGCAGTTGCACTTCGGACTCCCGCAGCCGTTCTTGCGCCGTTTTCCTCTCTGCAATTTCATCGACGAGTGCCGCGCTCCTTCTTTGCAGCTCGACGAACACGGACACCTTCGAGCGCAGCACCTCGGGCACGACGGGCTTCACCAGGTAGTCCACCGCCCCGGTTTCGTAGGCGCGAAACACCGACGCCATCTCCGTGGATACGCCGGTCAGGAAAATGATCGGGATGTGCCGGGAGCGCTCGCGTCCCCGGATCAGGCGTGCGGTTTCAAACCCGTCCATGCCCGCCATGCGCACGTCGAGCACGATGACCGCGGGGTCGCGATCGAGCACCAGGCGCAAGGCCTGCTCCCCGGTTTGCGCGCTGAGCAGGTTCTGTCCCAGCGGCTCGAGCAGCGCTTGCAGCGCCAGCAGGTTCTTGGGGTCGTCGTCCACCAGGAGGACGTCTGCTTTCCAGTCATTCATGTCGACGGATACTAGCGAATTACCAGCCAAAAAAAAGGACCCGGGGGATCCGGGTCCTTCTTGCTTGCCGCGGGAACCTTCCCGCTCCTGTTAACTGAACTCCGGGGTCGTGCTTCGGCCCCGGATACCGCATGCCTTACGGGGCAGGCCGCGTAACCGTATTGGCAATGAGAGTTACATTGGTCGATGCAATCAGTCTGCCGTTCACCGATGCGCCGTTCGCCAGGGTGATCCCCGAACCAGACAGCACGATTCCCTTCAGGTTCGACGTCGTGTCAAGCGTCGCCACGCCCGCGGTCCGCCAGAAGACGTTCTGGGGCAGGGCGCCCGTCAGTGTCACGGTCGCACCCGGGTTCATCGTGATTCCGCCCGAGATCTTGAAGACCCAGACATCCGTTGCGGTGCCCGCGAGTGTGACAGTGCCTCCGCTAGCTACTGAAACTCCGGTACTCCACTCGTAGACGCCAGGGGCGAGCGTCAGCCCGGTAAGAATTCCGGCACCCACATTGGTGAAAGCGGGACCGCTGAGCACCTTGCTATCGGCGTTGGCGAACGCGGCTGTTGCGTCGGTTGCTGTAGCCGTCGTAAGTTCAGTAGGCGTAGGCGCCGCGTAATTGAATGCGTACATCCTGCCGGTGACTTGTGCGGATGTCGCAAACGTGCCGGAGGTGTCCAGAGTTTCCGAAAACCCCGTCGTGTTGCCTGAGGAGGAAGCCGATCCGATATGGCCGGTGATTGCGGAGGTCCCGGTTGTGGTGACGCCGGTCATGGCCAGAATCACATACTTGCCGGCCGTTCCAAGGGGCACGCAGTCCGCGGGCGCGCCCGTGCAGGCAATAGCGCCTAACGGGTCTACCGGGGTTGGCGTTGCGGCGGCCGCATCATCGTCACTGCCGCATCCCGCCACGACAAAAGCGGCCAGGGCAAATGCCACCGGCAACGTAGCTTTCCTGAAATAACTCTCGATTCTGTTCATCTGTTTTCCTTTCCTCACTTGAGAGGCGTCCGATTCACTGCGGTTGTGGGCGCGCTGTCGCCGATCAACGACAAAAAAGTAACGCGGTCTTCACACCCGCAGTCTTCGCGGTTGGCGGCAATGCTTCTGTTCGCTAGCGCACGAAGCGCAGATTATTTTGTCCGCTACCGAACGCATCTCAAGAAAAGGCCCGGTAACGAAAATGCCGTGACCGGGCCCTTGCTGTGGGTGCCCACTTATGGGGGAGGAAAAGAGAGGATGAGCACCTATGCGAATGATTCTTCTGCGACGATTTACGACTCAGGACTTTCCGTGCCGCGCTTTCGCGCTGGTGACGCAACTGGTCTTGGCTTCGCCCGCAAAGGCGTCGCATTTCTCCAATGCCACCGCGTAGGCGGCGTCACGCTTGTCCGCCGCCGCGTCCTTGCGCGCATCGGCGGATTTGTCATCGGCAGTCGCTCTCGCATCCGTGGTTTTCATCTGCGCCTTGGCGTCCGCCTTGGCGCTGGTCTGCGCGGCTTTCGCTTGCGCGACGCAGACGTCCTTGGCATTGCCTGCCTGGTCATCGCACTTCTGCTTGGCCAGCGCGTAAGCGGCTTCCGCGCGGGCGACGCGCGCCTGGTAATGGTTTTTCCGGGTGGGCTTGTACAGGGCCTCGAGGTCGGCCTTGGCGACATTCTCCTTGCCCTTGGCTTCGGCCATGCAGATGTCCTTGGCGTTGCCGGCCGACGAGTCGCAGCCGGACTTGGCGGATTTGTACTCGGCGGCAATTGCGTCCTTCTTCGCTTTGTTTTCGTCCGTCGACATGCGTTGCCCCATCGCGCCGGTGCTGAACGCGAGAGCCATCGCCAGTGCGATCGAGCTGATGCTGAGTCTATTCATCGTCATTCCTCTGCTACTGAGTATTTACGCCGTGAGCACGACCCGCCCTTCGTCCTCCCACGCCTGCTCCGCGCTCTGATCCGACTGCTCGAAGCGCCGCGCTGCCTCTTCCCAGTTCGCGACCGCCCACCAACCTTTCAGAAAGTCGGCCCGCCGGTTTGCATACTTGAGGTAGTAGGCGTGCTCCCAGACATCGTTCACCAGCAACGGGAAATGGCCCTGCATCAACGGATTGTCGTGGCCTGAGGTGGTGTACACCTCGAGCTTGCCGCCGTCCTGCTGCGCCCGCGCTAGCCAGACCCAGCCGGATCCGAACACCTTGGCGCCAGCCTCCTCGAAGCGCATCTGGAACTGCGCGAATCCGCCGAAATCCCGCTTGATCGCATCCGCGAGCAGCCCGCCCGGCGCCTTGCCGCCCCCGGGTGACATGCAGCGCCAGTACAGGCTGTGATTGACGTGGCCGCCGGCGTTATTGCGCACCTCCGTGCGCACCGCCACCGGCAGCTTGTCCAGGTTCTGCAGCAGCCAGGCCGCTGGGTGATCCTGCAGCTCGGGAAGCTTTTCGAGCGCGGTGTTCAGCTTCGCCACGTAGGACGCGTGGTGCTTGTCATGATGCAGCGCCATGGTGCGCGCGTCGATGTGCGGCTCCAGCGCCGCGTAGTCGTAGGGCAGTGCTGGAAGCAAATGCTTTTTCATGGGTTGTCCTCTTCGGCTATTTTCCGCTCGCCGCTGCGTAAAGCGGCATCACTGTCGGCAGCAGCGACTGGATCGTCTGCACGCGGCTTGCGTCCGTCGGATGGCTGCTGAGGAACTCGGGCGGCTGCGAGCCGCTCTTTGCCTGGATCATCTTTTGCCACAGGGTGACCCCGGCGCGCGGGTCATAGCCGCCGCGCGCCATGAGCTCCAGGCCCATGCGATCTGCTTCGTTCTCGTCCGTGCGGCTGAATCGCGTGGCGATGAGCGCCTGGTAGCCAACCGCAGCGATATCGGCCGAGCCCTGCCCGAGGCCGAGAAGTGCGCTGCCAATGCCGATCGCCGACTGCGCGGCGATCGCCTGGGAAACCTGTTCGCGCGAATGCTCGCGCAGGGCATGCGACATTTCATGCCCGATGACAGCTGCGAGTTCGTCATCGCTCAGCTTGAGTTTCCCGGGCAGCCCCGTGTAGACCATGATCTTGCCGCCGGGCATGCAGAACGCATTGACCTGCTCGCTGGTGATGACGTTGACTTCCCATTTCCAGCCCGGGGCGTCGGGACGGAAGATTCTGGTCTGCGGCACCAGGCGCCCGGTAATCGCATTCACCCGTTGCAGCAGGGCCTTGTCCTGGTTGAGCGCACCCTTCGCGCCGGCGTCCGCCTTCAGCTTGGCGTAGGCCTGCGCGGACATCTGCTCCAGTTCCTGCGAGGACACCAGCAGCAGTTGCTTGCGATCGCCGCCGACCGCGCCGCCCGAGGTCGTGGTCTCGCACCCGCCGAGCATTGCCAGCGACCAGACGCACAGCAATGCAGTTGCAAGCGCGGAGATGCGATTGGCTTGTTTCATGAATTATTTCTCCAGTTGGATGTGTGCACATTACGTTTCGAGTTACAGGACGTCCGTGCGTTGGCGTACGCGATCGCGGAAAGCTGCGGCGGCGCACTGCGCCATGTTTCGTCCTCGGTGCGCTGGTGCACAGACCTGCCCGACGTGAAGCGGACAATCTGCAGTTCAACCACAGGAGCCCGGACGATGGAAAATCAAATGAATGCAAGCGCGAAGCTGGCCGAAGGCAGGGACAAGTTGTCGAGGGACATCGGCGGCGTGGTCGACGAGGCGACCGACCTGTTGAAGGAATTCGGCACGCGCAAGCTGCAGGCCGCCAAGCACACGCTGGCGCATGCGCAGACTGTCGTGACCGACGGCGCGAAGCACTACGCCAGCACGACCGACGGGTACGTGCGCGCCAATCCATGGACGGCGCTGGGCGTTGCCGCAGGGGCAGGCCTGCTGATGGGCATCCTGCTGGCACGGCGTTGATAGGGGTGGCATGGCTCTCGCCACCAGCAGCGAGAGCCACGCCGCCGGCCCATTCGAGTCCCTGAAAGAACTCGGCGCCGATCTGGAACTATTGAAATGAATTGCGGGCTGGCGGTTCTTGCGCCGCTCGCGATTGAGCGTCGCGGCGTCGGGCGCTACGCCGCGAATGCGGCAGGTGCTGCCGAGCTAGCCGCACGTGCCGCCGCGAAAATGGCAGGTGTCGCTGCGGTAGTGCCGTAGCATGAGCAGGCGGCCGCTTCGAGGCCGGCGTGATCGAGTACTCTGATCTTGCCGCGCGTGTATTCGATCAGGCCATGCTGCTGGAGGGTGGAAGCCGCTTCCGTCACGCCCACCCTGCGCACGCCGAGCATGCTGGAGAGAAACTCCTGGGTCATCTGGAATTCCCCGGACCCGACACGGTCGCGCGTCATGAGCAGCCACTTGGCCAGTCGTGCCTCCACGAAGTGGAAGCGGTTGCACGCCGCCGTTTGGGTGATCTGGCCCATCAACCTGTGGATGTAACCGTGTAACCCACGCTGCAAGGCCGGACTGCCCCGAAATGCGCTCATAAACCGGGCCGCGCTCATCTGCAGGGCCGGGCCGGCCCCCTGCACGAGTGCACGCACCGGTGACGCCGCGATGCCCAGGGCCAGCGATACTCCGACCATGCCTTCGCGACCCACCATGCCGACCTCGAGTGCGAGGTGGTTCTCCACCACGGTGAGCAGGGACACGAGGCAGTTGAGCGGAAAATAGACGTGATGGATGGGCTCTCCCGGCTCCTGCAGCACAACGCCGAACACCAGGGTCACGGGAAGCAAGTCCGGGCGCAGCAACTGCTGGACCTTGCGCGGCAGGGCTGCAAGCAGCGTGTTCATCTCAGTGGCAGCCAAGGTGTCATGCATGGCGCATGCTGCGCGCCGCATATTGACTTGTATGTTCGTTCTCACACATTGTTCCGCCGCGAACCCGCGCTATGTGCGCTAGCGAACGGAAGGCCGGCAGGCAAGGTGCAAAATCCCCGGCCAGTGGCGATAGTCCATTCGGAGTTCACCATGTCCTCCCAGGGGAACGAAAAAGCAAGCGGCGTGCCCATCCGGTCTCATCGGGCCGGGGCGTGGACGCGGCAGGTCGCGGCCGAGCTGGGAGCGGTACTCATCGATACGCTGGGGCTCGCCGCGACGGTCGAATGGCACGTGCACCAGTTCCAGAAGTGCACCGGTATCCTCTACGATCTGACGGTGGAGGAAACGACCGGCGTCAAGGTGCCGGAGGAGCACGCGGGGAGCATCTTCGACATGCTGCACGCGGCCCTGAACGACGTCGCGCGACGCGCGCGCGCCAGCCGCGTGAGCATCGCCCTCACCATCGCGCCGCGGGAAGTCACCATGGTCATGCAGCACGACGGCAGCGGCATCAGCCGGGAACTTCCCCGGATTCGCACGCGCGCGCAGGCCCACCATGGCATCTGCGAGGTGGCCGGCACGCCCAACAACGGCACCAGGGTCACCGTCATCTTGCCGCTGACAGCATGACCCTGGCGCTTCGCCGCAGACCACGGCCGATCGCCACCAGACCCGGGCCGCCCGCTACATGCCTAGCTTCTTCACGACGACGCGCCCCGCGTCACTGACATACACCCGGTAGCGATTGCCGTCCTTGCAGGTGGCGACGAAGTCGTTCTTGCCCTGCTCCTCGTAACTCAGCACTTCAGCGCACGCCTGCCCGTTGAGCGCGATGACCGCGGCAAGGTCCTTGCGCTGCGCGGGATCGTCCGCGGCAGGCGCCGGTATGGCCAGGAACGCCACCGTCATGGCCAGCGCGCTGCGCGCGGCGTCACGTGCTTTCATGGAATGTCCTCAGGCCAGCTTCTGGAAACTTTCGCGGTCGGCGAGGATGCCCCAGAGCGCCTCGCGCGACGCATGGATTGACCTGGCGAGCACCGGGTCCCCGTCCTGCAGGAGCGAAAGCACCTTCATGAGCAGCATGTCGAAGGGCCCGCGCAGCTCCGTCAGGCTGGGCGGCAGGCGCCCCGCGTAGAAACTGCGGAATTTCTCGAGCAGGTCGTCGACCTGGTTCTTGAGCGAGAGCTTCGTCAACACGCCGATGGCCTTCGTCGCCTTGAGCTGTTGCTCGAGCGACTTCAGGTCGAGCATCGGCGCGACAGCCTGCGCGGCCGGCGTGGGGGCCGGAGCCGGGGCCTTCGCGAGAGCCGGCTTGGCGGCGGGCTTCTTAGGCGCGGTGGCGGCCGGAGCCGTGGCGGCCGGAGCCGTGGCGGCCTGAGCCTGCGGCTCGGGGACCCCGGGCGCCTCCGGCACGGAGTGCGGTGGGGCCGGCGGCGTGGCGCAAGCGCCCAGCAGGAGTGCAAACAGTATGCCGACGCCGCGAGCCATGACGGTCGATCCTCCGATCTTCTCCAATGCAGCGCTTGCGCGCCGGGGATGTCGGAACAATGCCCGCATACGGGTGCAGCGTATGTTCGCCTGCGCACGGAAAGACCTCGGCCAGTGGGCCAAGCTCCCCCGCGGCAGGCAGACAGCAGAGGGCCTCGTTGCATGAAACCGCAAAGATCACCTTTCCGGGACAACTGGAACGAGGAAGTTTCCACGTTGATCGAGGGGCTGCGCGCAACCGGAAGACACCAGGAGGAACTCATGGCAGGCGAGGTGGAAACGGTGGCGGACCGCCAAGGGCGCACGTTCATGCTGCGGCGCGCCCAGGACCGGCTGCGTCACAGCGAGTCTGCCATGCAGGCCGCCACCCTCAATGCGCTGCCCGCGCATATCGCCGTGCTGGATGCCCAAGGCTGCATCGTCCTGGTGAACGAAGCGTGGCGGCAATTCGCCGCCTCGAACGTGTTGCAGGCGCCGGGATACGCCGTCGGCGTCAACTACCTCGCAGTTTGCGAGCGTGCTCCCGGAGATGGCGCAGACGAGGCTCTAAAGGTCGGCGCAGGGATTCGTTCGGTGCTGGAGGGCAACGCACAGGCCTTTGCCATCGAATACGCCTGTGACTTGCCCGCGGAACAACGCTGGTTCCTGCTGACGGCGACTCCACTGAGCGACGCGCCTGCGTGTGGCGTCGTCGTCGTGCACGCGAACATCACGCAACGAAAACTGGGTGAAGAGGCGCGGCTGCTCGAGAAGGCGATGGCAGGAGTTCAGGAGCAACCGTTGCGCCTGAATGACGGCGTTCTCCGCATCGCCTCCAGGGCCGGCAAGCTCACTTTGGAAACGCAACTGCGCCAGGCGCTCGACAACGAAGAGTTCGTGCTCCACTACCAGCCCAAGGTGAACCTCGCCAGCGGCAAGCTCACCGGCGTCGAGGCGCTGATCCGCTGGAACGACCCGCGCACCGGCCTGGTGCCGCCGGCCCGCTTCATCCCGATCATGGAGGAAACCGGCCTGATCCACGAAGTCGGGCGCTGGGCGATGCGCAAAGCCATCGCAGACCACCAGCGCTGGCGCACAGCGGGCCTTGCCGCCATGCGCATCGGGGTGAACGTGTCGGCGCTGCAGATGCGCCATCCCGGCTTCCTCGCCGAGATCAGCCAGGCCATCGGCATCGACGCGCACGCGCCAGCCGGGCTGGAGCTGGAAATCACCGAAAGCCTGATCATGCGGGACGTCAAGCACAGCATCGCGAGCCTGCAGGCGATCCGCGCGATGGGCGTGCACATCGCCATCGACGACTTCGGCACGGGCTTCTCTTCGCTCAGCTACCTCGCCAGGCTGCCGGTGGACACGCTGAAGATCGACCGCTCGTTCGTGATCGACATGACCGCGGGCATGACCGCCGGCGCGCGAGGCATGGCGCTCGCGTCCGGCATCGTCACCCTCGCGCACGCGCTGAGGCTGAACGTCGTGGCCGAAGGCGTCGAGACCGAGGAGCAATCGCGCCTGCTGCGGACGCTGAGTTGCGACGAGATCCAGGGGTACCTGATCGGCAAGCCGGTGCCAGCTGATGTCTTCGAAACGCGTTTCCTCGCCAGAAAGGAAGCGCCGGCCCGCTGACGCGGACCGGCACCCCTCACATGCAAATCAATGTACTGCTGGTCACCGCCACTCCCGGCGACGCGCGCACGGTCGGCGAGGCGCTCCACAGCGAGCGCAGCGCCGCGTTTCACGTTCAATGCATCAATGCGCTGCCAGATGACCTCGGCTGGCTTCGCGAGAGCGCAATCACAGTGGTCCTGCTCGATCTCCTGCTGCCCGACGTCCAGGGCATCGGCGCGCTGAACCGCCTGCTCGCGACCGTCCCGCAGGTTCCGATCCTGGTCTTCGGCGACGCGGGCGACGAGGATCTGGCGAGCCAGGCCTTGCAGCGGGGAGCGCTGGACTTCCTGCCGAGGAGCCACCTGGACAGCTACTCGTTGCCGCGCGCGCTGCGCAACGTCATCGAGCGCAAGGCGGCCGAGGAAGCGCTGTTCCTGGAAAGGGAACGCGCCCAGGTCACGCTCGACTCCATCGCCGACGCCGTGCTGAGCACCGACGTTGCGGGCAAGGTCACGTACCTGAACTCAGTCGCGGAGAAACTGATCGGATGGTCGCTCGAGGAGGCAAGCGGCCAGCCGCTCAACGAAGTATTCCGTGTCGTGGACGGTGCGACGCGCAAACCGTCTGCGCGCAATCCGCTGGACCTCGCCATCGAGCAGAACAAGGCCGTCGGCCTTGCAGCGAACAGCGTCCTCGTCCGGCGTGACGGGAAGGAGACCGCCATCGAGGATTCCGCCGCCCCCATTCATAGCCGCAGCGGGGGCGTCATCGGCGCAGTGATGGTGTTCCGTGACGTCAGCGCATCGCGCAAAGTCATCGCCAAGATGTCGCATCTGGCGCAGCACGACTTTCTCACCGATCTGCCGAATCCCGTTCTGCTCGACGACCGCATCGCCCAGGCGATCGCGCTGGCGCGCCGTCACGACAAGCAGTTCGCCGTGATGTTCATGGACCTGGACCACTTCAAGGAAATCAACGATTCCCTGGGACACGACACCGGCGACAAGCTGCTGCAATCGGTGGCGCTGCGCCTGAAGGCCTGCGTGCGCGGCTCGGATTCGGTCAGCCGCAAGGGAGGCGACGAATTCGTGGTGCTGCTCTCGGAAATCGCGCACGCGCAGCATGCGGTGCGCAGCGTGGAAAAGATCATTGCCGCCGTGACGGCGACGCACCTGATCGCCGGGCACGAGCTGCGGGTAACGGCGAGCATCGGCATCAGCATCTACCCGCTCGACGGCAAGGATGCGCAAACCCTGCTCAAGGCCGCGGACGCAGCGATGTACCAGGCCAAGGCAGGCGGGCGCAACCAGTACCGGTTCTGCAGACAGGAGTCGAAGCGTGGCGCCGTGGTGGAACTGTCGGCGCTGGGCTAGCCATGCAACTATGTTCGGCAGCGAACATACATGCCAGGCGCGCAAGGGCATGCTTGCAGGTTCTCCAGCTCAACACCGGCATTCCGGACCCCCCCTGATTACCACGCCCCACAGCCCGACGCAGAACCACCTTCTCGGCGCCTTGCCCGCTGCCGAGTTCGAGCGCCTGTCTCCGGATCTGGAACTGGTGCCGATGCCGCTCGGGCAGGCCCTGTACGAGTCGGGCGGTCGCCTGCAGCACGTTTATTTCCCCACCACCTCCATCGTGTCGCTGCTCTACGTTCTGGAGAACGGCGCCTCGGCCGAGATCGCGGTGGTCGGCAATGAGGGGATACTCGGCATTTCGCTGTTCATGGGCGGGGAAACCACGCCCAGCCGGGCCATCGTGCAGAGTGCGGGCTTCGGCTATCGCCTGAAGTCGCAGCTGCTGAAGAATGAGTTCAATCGAGGCGGCCCGGTGCTGCGCCTGCTGCTGCGGTACACACAGGCGCTGATCACCCAGATGACGCAGACCGCGGTGTGCAACCGGCACCATTCGCTCGAGCAGCAATTGTGCCGCTGGCTGCTGTTGAGCCTCGACCGCCTGGCCACGGATGAGGTGCTCATGACGCAGGAACTGATCGCGAACATGCTCGGCGTGCGCCGCGAAGGGGTGACCGGCGCCGCAGGGGAACTGCAGCGCGCCGGACTCATCCGCTACAGCCGCGGCCGCATCGAGGTGCTGGACCGGCCCGGGCTGGAGAAGGCCGTATGCGAGTGCTACTCGGTGGTCAAGATCGAATTCGATCGCCTGCTCGCGGACATTCCCCGCGGCGATCCTTACCACGCCCTGGGGCAACCCGCCGCCTGAATCGATTTGTCGCGGATCCGCGCAGGTGCCAGGGCCTGGAGCGGGTGAAGGGAATCGAACCCTCGTATGCAGCTTGGGAAGCTGCCGTTCTGCCATTGAACTACACCCGCGGGTTGCTCGCGAGTGTATCATTACTCCTTATGATTCAAGTGATTGTGAATGGCGCGGCGCACCGCCTGGAGCACGCGCTCGACCTTGCCGCATTGCTCGCGCGCCTGGAACTGCAAGGCAAGCGAATCGCAGTGGAAAGAAACGGCGAGATCGTGCCGAAGAGCGTGCACGCCTCGACCCTGGTCGCCGACGGCGATCGGCTGGAAATCGTGGCCGCGGTGGGGGGCGGATGAGCGACAAACTCATCGTCGCGGGCCAAGCGTATGCCTCCCGCCTGCTGATCGGCACCGGCAAGTACAAGGATTTCGCGCAGACGCGCGCCGCGGTGGAAGCCTCGGGCGCGGAGATCGTCACGGTGGCGATCCGCCGCACCAACATCGGCCAGAACGCCAACGAGCCGAGCCTGCTCGAGGCGCTGCCGCCTGCCAAGTTCACCTACCTGCCGAACACCGCTGGCTGCTACAGCGCGGAGGACGCGGTGCGCACGCTGCGCCTTGCGCGCGAGCTGCTCGACGGCCACGACCTGGTGAAGCTCGAAGTGCTGGGCGACCCGCACACGCTCTACCCGAACATGCCGGAGACGCTGAAGGCCACCGAGCAGCTGGTGAAGGATGGTTTCAAGGTGATGGTGTACTGCTCCGACGACCCGATCCAGGCGAAGATGCTGCAGGACCTCGGGTGCGTCGCCATCATGCCGCTCGCCTCCCTCATCGGCTCGGGCATGGGAATCCTCAATCCGTGGAACGTGCAACTGGTGATCGACGCGGTGGAACTGCCGGTGATCGTGGACGCGGGCGTGGGCACGGCCTCGGACGCCGCCATCGCCATGGAGCTGGGCTGCGACGGCGTGCTGATGAACACGGCGGTCGCCGCGGCAAGAGACCCGGTGCTGATGGCGCGCGCGATGAAAAAAGCGGTGGAAGCGGGCCGCGAGGCCTTCCTCGCCGGCCGCATGCCGAGAAAACTATACAGCGCCGCGCCCTCCTCTCCTGCCGACGGCAAGATCGCACCTTCCCGAACCAAAGCCGCGTGAGGCGCACGGTTCGCAGTTACGTGCTCCGCCAGGGGCGCGTGACCGCCGGGCAGACACGCGCCCTCGCGCAGCTGATGCCGGCCTACGGCATCGAGTTCAGGGATGAATTGCTGCAGCCCGCTGCGATCTTCGGCCGCGACGCGCCCCTGGTGCTTGAAATCGGCTCCGGCATGGGCGAGACCACGGCGCGCATCGCCGGGGAACGGCCCGACACCGACTTCATCGCGGCGGAAGTCCATTCCCCCGGCGTCGGCAGCCTGCTGCAGTTGATCGAAAAGCACCAATTGAAGAACATTCGCGTCATCCGGCACGACGCCCTCGAAGTGCTGGAGCACATGATCCCCGACGGCGCGCTCGCCGGCATAAACCTTTTCTTCCCCGACCCCTGGCCGAAGAAGCGCCACCACAAGCGGCGCCTGGTGCAACCGGCCTTCGCCGCGCTGGTGGTGCGCAAGCTCGCCCCCGGCGGCTATCTCCATGCGGCGACGGATTGGGAAGACTATGCCTCGCAGATGGCAGAGGTCCTCGCGGCGGAGCCCGGCATGCGCCGGGCGGAAGACTCCGCCGCGCGCCCTGCAACGAAGTTTGAACTTCGCGGCCTGAAACTTGGTCACAAGGTGCACGACTTTCTCTTTCGCAGGCGCGCCTAGAATGTTTCGCTGGATCCTGTTTGCCACTGCACTGCTCCTTGCGGGGCTCGCCCGTGCCGAGCCGGCCACCCGCGAGCTCGACTGGTTCGACCAAACGCGCCAGCGCGCCGTGCCGGTGCGCCTGTACTGGCCGGATAGCGCCAAGGCGGTGCCGCTGGTCGTGTTCTCGCACGGCATCGGCGGTTCGCGACGCGGCTACAGCTACCTGGGCGAGTACTTCGCCGACAACGGCATCGCCAGCCTGCACCTGCAGCACGTGGGCAGCGACCGCTCGCTGTGGACCGGCAGCATGCTCGACCTGCTGGCCCGGCTGCAGGACGCGGCGCGGGAGCGCGAGGCTCTCGAGCGGGTGCGGGACCTGTCATTCGCCCTCGACAAGCTCCTTGCCCACTCGCAGTACGGCAGGCTCATCGACCGAAACCGCATCGCTGCCGCCGGCCATTCCTACGGCGCCAATACGGCGATGCTGGCCGCGGGCGCGAGCGTGCTGCGCGAAGGTCGCCGCCTCGAGGTGCGCGACCCGCGCATCAAGGCCGCGCTCCTGCTCTCGGCGCCGCCGTTCTACGGCGAGGCCGACCTCAAGGCGATCCTGCAGTCGGTGACGCTGCCGACGTTGCACGTCACCGCCACCGAAGACGTGATCCGCATCCCCGGTTACTACTCTCCCGCCAGCGACCGCATCGCGGTATTCGATGCGGTCGGCAGCCCGCTCAAGGCGCTCGCCGTGTTCGAGGGCGGCTCGCACAGCATCTTCACCAACCGCGGCGGCACCGGCGGGGTGGAGCTCAATCCGAAGGTCAAGGCGGCGACGAAGGAGCTCGCGCTCGCCTTCCTGCAACGCGTATTCGAAGGCAAGGGCGAGGCCCTGCAGCTCTGGCCGGAAACCTACCGCCCGCTGCTCGCGCGCTGGGCTAGTCCAGGAACAGCTGCAGCAGTTCGTTGAGAAACAGCCGCCCGCGGCGCGTCGGGCGGATGCGCAGGGTGTCCTCCTCGAGCAAGCCCTTCTCCCGCGCCATTTGCAGCTTGCGCAGGATCACCGCGCCCGGCAACCCGGTGCGCTCGGCGAACAGGCCCGCCGGCACTCCCTCCACCAGCCGCAGCGCGTTCAGCATGAACTCGAACGGCAGCTCGCGCGGCGCGATTACCTTCTCCTGCAGCGTGCCCGCCGACGCCATGTACTCGCGCGGCTGCTTCGAGCGCTCGTGGCGCGTGACGCGGTCGGCGAAGGAGAGCTTGCCGTGCGCGCCCGCGCCGATGCCCAGGTAATCCCCGAACTCCCAGTAGTTCATGTTGTGGCGGCAGCGCCGGCCCGGTCGTGCGAACGCCGATGTCTCGTAGTGCTCGAACCCGGCCGCGCAGGCCAGCTCTTCGACCGCGAACTGCATGTCGGCGCAGGCGTCGTGCTCCGGCAGTTGCGGCGGCTTGCTGTAGAACACGGTGTTCGGCTCGAGTGTGAGCTGGTACGCGGAGAAGTGCGTGGTGCCGAAGCGCAGCGCCTCGGCAGCGTCGGCGCGCGCCTGCTCGATCGTCTGTCCGGGTAGTCCGTACATGAGGTCAAGGTTGACGTTGTCGAAGGCGGCCAGCGCCATCTCGATCGCCCGCCGTGCCTCGTCCGCAGAGTGAATCCTGCCGAGTACATTCAGCTTCGCATCGTCGAGGCTCTGGATGCCGAGCGAGAGCCGGTTTACTCCGGCGCCGCGGTAGCCGCGGAACCGCCCCGCCTCCGCGGTGCCGGGATTGGCTTCCAGCGTTACCTCCGCGTCCGGCTCGAGCGGCAGGCGCGCTCGGATCGCGGCGAGCAGCCGGTCGATGGACTCGGGCGAGAACAGGCTCGGCGTGCCCCCGCCGATGAAGATCGAGCGCAGCCTCCTGCCCCACACCGAAGGCAGCAGGCCTTCGATATCCGCCACCAGCGCGTCGACGTACTCGCGCTCTGGCAGCGCATCAGCTCTCTCGTGCGAATTGAAATCGCAGTAGGGGCACTTGCGCACGCACCAAGGCAGGTGCGCGTAGAGCGCGAGCGGCGGCAGCGTCGCCAGCCGCACGCTACCCGGAAGGCTGATCTGAGCCTGCAGCACGGATTATTTTACAGTCCTCCGGCAATGGACTATGGTGGGTAAGTCCTCAAGGCCGGTAACGAAGGGAAGAGCGGGGAATGGCGCTGGAAGCGCTCTTGTGGTGCGTCGCGGCGCTGCTGGGTACGAGCGTGGCGGCGGTCGCGGCGGCACGCCACCGCGCAGCAAGCGCGCCGGTCTATGGTGTCGCCCTCTGCGCCTCGTCGGCCGCGATGCTCGTCGCCGGCTGGTCCCTCGTCACCGCTGGTCCGCTCGCCAGCGCATTGCTGCTGCCTGTCGGCTTGCCATGGCTGGGCGCGCATTTCCGGCTCGACGCACTGGCGGCATTCTTCCTGCTGGTGGTGAATCTCGGCGGCGCGACTGCAAGCCTGTATGGCCTCGGTTACGGCAGGCACGAAGAGGCGCCCGCGCGGGTATTGCCCTTCTTTCCGGCGTTCCTGGCGGGAATGAACCTCGTGGTGCTGGCCGACGATGCGTTCACGTTCCTGTTCACCTGGGAATTCATGTCGTTGTCCTCCTGGGCACTGGTCATGGCGCACCATCGCCGGCCCGGCAACGCCGCGGCCGGATACATCTACCTGCTCATGGCGAGCTTCGGCACGCTGGCGCTGCTGCTCGCTTTCGGCCTCCTCGCCGGGCCGGCCGGCGGCTATGCGTTCGACGCGATTCGAGACTCAGCGCCGTCGGCCAGCGTGTCCGGCACCGTTCTCGCGCTGGCGCTGGTCGGGGCCGGCTCCAAGGCGGGGCTCGTGCCGCTGCATGTCTGGCTGCCGCTCGCCCATCCTGCTGCGCCCAGCCACGTCTCCGCCCTGATGAGCGGTGTCATGACCAAGGTGGCGGTGTACGGCTTCGTGCGCGTCGTGTTCGACCTGCTCGGCGAGCCGAGCTGGTGGTGGGGCGCGCTGGTCCCGTTTCTGGGCGGGGTGACGGCGGTCATGGGGGTGCTCTATGCGCTGATGGAGCACGACCTGAAGCGCCTGCTGGCCTACCACACGGTGGAGAACATCGGCATCATCTTCATCGGTCTCGGTCTCGCGCTCGCTTTCCAGGCAAACGACATGCAAGGCGCCGCCGCGCTGGCGTTGACCGCGGCGCTGTTTCACGTCTTCAACCACTCGGTGTTCAAGAGCCTGCTGTTCTTCGGCGCGGGCGCGGTACTCGTGCGCACCGGGGAGCGCGACATGGAACATCTGGGAGGGCTGATTCAGCGGATGCCGTACACGGCATTTGCCTTTCTGATCGGGTCCGCGGCGATCTCCGCGCTGCCGCCGTTCAACGGCTTCGTTTCCGAGTGGCTCACCTTCCAGGCGATCCTGCTCAGCCCGGCGCTGCCGCAGTGGTCGCTGAAGTTCCTCGTCCCGGCGATCGGCGCGCTGCTCGCGCTCTCCGCCGCGCTGGCGGCCGCCTGCTTTGTTAAGGCGTTCGGCGTGACGTTCCTGGGAAGACCGCGGTCGCAGGTGGCGCGGGATGCAACCGAGGCCGATGCCTGGTCGCTGGCGGCGATGTTCGTGCTGGTGGCGTTGTGTCTGGTGGCTGGCATTCTGCCGGGCTATTTCATCGACGCGCTGTCGCCCGTCACCCAGGCGCTGGTCGGTGCGCACGTCCCCCGGCAGGAGGAGCGCAGCTGGCTGATGATCGTCCCGATCGCCGAGAGCCGCAGCTCCTATAACGGCCTGCTGCTGTTCGCGTTCATCGCGCTGGCAGCCTTGTCCGCAACCTACGTGATTCATCGCTGGGCATCGGCCGCGACGCGCAGATCGCCGCCGTGGGACTGCGGGTTTCCCGACGCGAGTCCGCTCACGCAGTACACCGCCGGCAGCTTTTCGCAGCCCATCCGCAAGGTATTCGGTAGCGTGGTGTTTCGCGCCCGCGAGGAGGTTCACATTCCCGCCCCCGGGGATGCCGGGCCGCGGCGCTTCCACGTGAGCCTGCGCGACGTGCCGTGGGACGTGCTGTATGTCCCGACCGCAAGCTTCGTGAACTTTACCGCCCGTCATCTGAACAAGGTGCAGTTTCTGACGATTCGCGCCTATCTGAGCCTGGTATTCGCCGCGCTCGTCGTCCTGCTGATCGTGCTCGCGATATGGCAATAGCCCTCGACTCAGTCGTCCAGCTCGTCCAGCTCCTGCTGGTGCTGGCGCTTGCGCCCCTGCTCACCGGCTACGTGCGCAGGGTCAAGGCGCGCCTGCTGCGCCGGCAGGGACCGCCGCTCATCCAGCCCTATCGCGACCTGTACCGGCTGCTGCGAAAGGAAGTCGTGCTGGCGCACACCGCGTCCTGGGTATTCCGTGTCGCACCCTACCTTATTTTCGCGACCACCTGGGTGGCGGCCGCGCTGGTGCCGACGTTCGCTTCAGGGCTGGTCTTCAGTTACGCAGCAGACATGATCGTCATCGTGGCGCTGCTGGGCAGCGCTCGCTTCATGCTGGCACTGGCCGGGCTCGACGTCGGCACCAGCTTCGGCGGCATCGGTTCGAGCCGCGAGATGATGATCGCCTCGCTTGCCGAACCGGCGATGCTGATGGTGGTGTTCACGCTGTCGCTGCTGGCCGGCTCCACCCAGCTTTCCTCGATCGCGGCGTTCATGCAAGGCCCGGGCATAGGTCTGCGGGTGTCGCTGGCGCTCGCGCTCGTCGGGCTCATCATGGTGGCGCTCGCGGAAAATGCCCGCATCCCTGTTGACAACCCGGCGACCCATCTCGAGCTGACGATGGTGCACGAAGCGATGATTCTCGAGTACTCCGGCCGCCACCTGGCGTTGATCGAGGCGGCGTCGTATTTGAAGCTGCTGCTCTACCTCTCGGTGGTCGCCTGCGTGTTCGTACCGCTGGGCATCGCGGAGGCCGGGCAGGGCCCGACGGCCTACCTCGCAGCGCTCGCGGTCTACGTGGCCAAGCTTGCCGCCGGCGGCTTCCTGCTGGCGGTATTCGAGACCGCGATTGCAAAGATGCGCGTGTTTCGCGTTTCCGATTTCCTGGGAGCGGCCCTGATGCTCGGCTTCCTCGCGACGCTGCTGCTGTTCGTGTCGCGGGTGGCGTGATGGACCAGCTCGCCCTCGACGTCGCTCATATGTTCGCCGGGGGCCTGGTGCTGGTCAGTTTCATGCTGCTGTACCAGGACCGCATGACCGGGATAGTGAACATCTTTGCCTTGCATGCGCTGGTGGTTTCGCTCTCGGTGGCGTGGCAGGCGTACATTCAGCACGCGCCGCATCTGTACATCACCGCGGCGATCGCGCTGGTCGTCAAGGCGATCGTGATCCCGGTCGCGCTGCATCGCATCATCGTGCGCCTCGGCATTCATCGGACGATCGAGCCCGTGGTGGGCATCGGGCTGACGATGCTGGCGGGCATCGGCTTGGTCGCGCTTTCCATCATGGTCATGCTGCCGATCACGGCCGAGGCGGGCACGCTCGCGCGCGAAGACCTGGCGTTCGCGCTGTCGGTCATCTTGCTCGGCCTGCTGATGATGATCTCGCGCCGCAATGCCGTCAGCCAGGTCATCGGCTTCATGTCGATCGAGAACGGGTTGATCCTCGCCGCCACCGGCGCCAAGGGCATGCCGCTGGTGGTGGAGATCAGCGTCGCGTTCTCGATCCTCATCGCCCTTATCGTGATCGGCATCTTCCTGTTTCGCATTCGCGAGCGCTTCGACTCGGTCGACATCCACCTCCTGCATGAGCACCGCGGAGAACAGCCTTGAGCGAACCGGGCTCGTTCGTCGTCGCCGCCATCCTGACCATCCCCGTGCTCGGCGCGGTCCTGCTCGCCCTGTTGCCCGACGACCGGACGAGTGCGCGGATCAATGTCCTTGCCACGTTCCTGACGCTCGGCTGCGCGCTCGTGCTCCTGGTGGAGCGCCCGTCTCCGGGTGCGTTCCTCATCGTCGACGACCTCAATGTCGTGTTCATCGTGCTCAGCACGTTCGTCGGCTTCACCACCAGCGTGTTCAGCGGCAGCTACATCGCGCACGAACTGGAGACCGGCCGGCTGACCCCGGCCTATCTGCGCTTCTACCACGCGATGTATCAGACGCTCATGTTCGGCATGAACCTGGCGCTGCTGTCCAACAACGTGGGCCTGATGTGGGTCGCGGTCGAGCTGGCGACGCTCACCACGGTGCTGATGGTCGGGATCTATCGCACGCCGGCGGCGCTCGAGGCGGCCTGGAAGTATTTCCTTCTGGGCAGCGTCGGCATCGCGCTCGCGCTGTTCGGCACGATCCTGGTGTATCTCGCGGCACGCTCGGTGGTCGGCGAGGGCCTGGACGCGATGGCCTGGAGCGTGCTCGTCGAGCATGCGCCTGACTTTGACCCCGCGCTCCTCAACCTGTCGTTCGTGTTCCTGTTGCTCGGCTACGGCACCAAAGTCGGCCTCGTGCCGCTGCACGCGTGGCTGCCCGACGCGCATGCCGAAGGGCCGACGCCGATTTCGGCGGTGCTTTCGGGCCTGCTGCTCAATGTCGCGCTGTTCGCGTTGTTGCGCTTCAAGGCCATCATGTCGGCGAATCCGGGAGCCTTGGCGCCCGGACCACTGATGATGTCGCTCGGGTTACTCTCGGTGCTGTTCGCGTCGTTCATGCTTTACCGGCGCCATGACATCAAGCGCATGTTCGCCTATTCGTCGATCGAGCACATGGGCATCATCACGTTCGCGTTTGGCATTGGCGGGCCGCTGGCGAATTTCGCCGGCCTGCTGCACATGACCTTGCACAGCCTCACCAAGTCGGCGATCTTCTTTTGCGTGGGCCACATCGCGCAGGTGAAGGGTACGCAGCAGATGTCGGAGATCCGCGGGCTCACCGTGTCCCACCCCGTGCTCGGGTGGGGTCTCACGCTGGGGGTCGTCGCCATCGTGGGGCTTCCGCCCATGGGAATCTTCATGACCGAGTTCCTGATCGTGACATCCACGTTCGCGCGCGAGCCGGTGCTCGCGGTCGTGCTCGGCTTGGGCATCCTGCTGGCACTCGGCGCGCTGCTGCTGCGCCTGAACAGCCTCGCGTTCGGTGAGCCGTACGGCAGCAACGAACCTTCGAGAGCCTCGTTCGTGCCGGTGTTCGCCCACCTCGCGCTTGTTTTAGGCGCGGGCATCTGGCTGCCGCCCGCGCTCGTCGCGTGGTTCCAGCATGTCGCGACCCTGCTGAACTGATTTGCCATGCAATCGCTGCGCGCTGCGATTCTCGGCGGGGCACTGCACAAGGAGCAGCGGCCCTGGCCGCGCACGCTCGTGGGCCTCGAGGGCTGGCAACAGGCCGCGCAAAGCCTGCGCTCCGGCCCATGGTCCCTGCTCGGTCTCTGGGGCGAGCCCGGGTTCGCGCACATGGCCGTGATCGAGGGTGAAACGAACGAGTGCGCGGTTCTCAGCTTCGCGTGCGAGGCAAACCGCTTCCCTTCCCTCGGGCATCCGCCGGCCATTCGTCTGGAGCGGGCGATGCGCGACCTGGTCGGTCTGGTGCCCGAAGGTCTCGACGACGCGCGCGCATGGCTCGACCACGGCAAGTGGGGCCTGTGCCATCCGCTCGGGCAGGCCCGGCACGTGGTCGCCGCGCCGCATGCCTACGCGTTCCTGCCGGCGGAGGGCGAAAGCCTGCACCAGATTCCGGTGGGTCCGGTGCATGCCGGGATCATCGAGCCGGGCCACTTCCGCTTCACTGCGAACGGCGAAACCATCGTGCGCCTTGAGGAGCGGCTCGGGTACGCGCACAAGGGAACCCAATCGCTCATGGCCGGTGCCTCCATCGAGCGTGCGGCGGCGCTCGCCGGGCGCGTATCCGGCGACAGCACCGTGTCCTTCGCCCTCGCCTTCGCCCTGGCGGTGGAAGCGGCGCTCGCCGTGGATGTCCCTCCTCGGGCGGTCTGGCTGCGGGCGCTGCTGGCCGAGCTGGAGCGACTCGCCAACCACTTCGGTGACATCGGCGCCATCTGCAACGACGCCGCGTTCGCCATGATGCATGCGCAATGTGGCCTGTTGCGCGAGCAAGTGCTGCGCACCGCGCAGGCCTGCTTTGGCCACCGGCTCATGATGGACCGCGTCATTCCCGGCGGGATGCAGTGTGACCTGCCGGGCGACGGCGAACGGCTCCTGCTCGAGCTGGTCGCGCTGGTGCGCAGGCAATTTCCCGAACTCGTCGAGTTGTACGACAACACCGTGTCGCTGAAGGACCGCACGGTCGGAACGGGAATCCTGTCGCCGGCGCTTGCACAGCAGTTTGCCGCCGGCGGCACCATCGGGCGCGCATCGGGGCGCCGCTTCGATGCGCGGCGCACGCCGGGCTATGCGCCTTACGACAGGCTGCAATTCGAAATCCCCGTGGTCCAGGCAGGCGATGTGAATGCGCGCGTCTGGATACGCATTCGCGAGGTGGAGCAGAGCCTCGCATTGATCGAGCAAATCCTGCCGCAGCTCCCGCCCGGTTCGATCCGCGCTCCGCATTCGGCGCATGCCGCGGCCGCCGCGTGCGAGGGCGTGGCTTTGACCGAGGGCTTCCGCGGCGACATCCTTGCGTGGGTCAGGATCGGAGCCGACGGCAACGTGGAACGTTGCCACCTCAGGGACCCGTCGTGGTTCCAGTGGCCGCTGCTCGAGGCGGTGATCGAGGGCAATATCGTCGCCGACTTCCCGCTGTGCAACAAATCGTTCAACTGCTCCTATTCGGGCCACGACCTGTAGGGTGAACGCACATGCGTAGACTGCTGCTGAAGAACTTAGTGCACGGGCCGCTGACGGAGGTTGCGCCCGCGATAGACGATGCCGCGCTCGCCGAGCTGGCGTCGCGGGTGCAGCAGACTGCCCGCAAGCGCCTGGGGCGAACCCTGGCGATTCGCGAGGTCGATGCTGGCTCCTGCAACGGCTGCGAGCTCGAGATCCACGCGCTGAGCAACGTGCTCTACGATCTGGAGCGATTCGGCCTGCGCTTCGTCGCCTCCCCGCGCCATGCCGACGTGCTGCTGGTGACCGGCCCCGTCACGCACAACATGCGCGAAGCGCTCGAACGCACCTACGGGGCGATGCCCGACCCGAAGTGGGTGGTGGCGGTCGGTGATTGTGCCCGTGACGGCGGCATGTTCGCCGGCAGCTACGCTTGCGTCGGACCCGTCTCGGCGGTGCTGCCGGTCGACCTGCATATCCAGGGTTGCCCGCCATCTCCGCTGGCCCTGCTCAAAGGCCTGCTCGCGCTGCTCGAGAGCGTGTCCTGAGCGCCGCCAGCAGCCGCGCGAGGGCCATCCCGCGGTGGCTGATGCGGTTTTTTTCATCGGCCGGCAGCTCGGCCGCGGTCAGGCCGCGCTCCGGCAACAGGAACAGGGGGTCGTAGCCGAAGCCGTTCGCGCCGCGCGGCGCGCGCGCGATCTCGCCGTGCCAGGCGCCCTCGGCGACGAGCGGCGCGGGATCGTCGGCGCTGCGGACCAGCGCCATCACGCAGGCATAGTGCGCGCTGCGCTCATTGCCAACGCTGGCGAGGAGTTTTTCGTTGTTGCGCGCATCGCGCTCCTCGCGGCTTCCCCCGCGCCCCGCGTAGTACGCCGAGTGCACGCCGGGCGCCCCCTGCAGCGCGTCCACGAAAAGACCGGAATCGTCGGCGAGCGCCGGCAGGCCGCTCGCGCGGCTGGCATGCCGCGCCTTGGCGAGTGCGTTCTGCAGGAAGGACTCGTGCGGCTCCTCGGTCTCGGCAATGCCCAGTTGCGACTGCCGGATCACCTCGATGGCGAGCGGCGCGAGCAACGCCGCGATCTCGCGCAGCTTGCCGGAATTGTTGCTCGCCAGGACGATTCGCTTCATGTGCATATCGTAGGGTGGGCCCAGGCCCACCATCTGGTGGGCCCAGGCCCAACCTCCGGTGGGCCTGGGCCCACCCTACATCATCGCGGCGGAACATTGCGCTTGAGCGCCAGCTTGATCTCGGCGATGGCGCGCTCGATGTCCTCGTCGCTCATGCGCAGGAAATCCGGGTCGGTGGCGCCGAAATCCTGCACCGCGGTAGTCGCCTCGGCGAGCGGTACGGCACGCGGCCCCTCTCGCAGCGGCACCGCGTCCTCGCCCCAGGCGAGCGCCAGCGCCGAAATGTTGTCGCAGCCGGGGCCGCCGCGCACTTCTGCGAGCGTGGCGAGCTGCGCAATGGCCTCGCCGAGCGCGGCGCCGGCGAGCCCATCGAGCAGCTGGCGCCGCGTGAGCGGCCCCCACAACCCGTCCGAGCAAATCAGCAGGATGTCGTCGCGCTCCAGGCGGGAAGCTGCGGTCGGCTCGACGCGCGGTGTCTGCACGCCGCCGAGGCACTGCAAGAGCCGATTGCGCTCCGGGTGCGTGCTCATCTGGTCCTCTTGCAGCTTTCCCTCGTCCACCAGTTGCTGCACCAGCGTGTGGTCGCGGGTGCGCGCATGCACCTGGCCCTTGCGCAGGAGGTAGAGGCGCGAGTCCCCGATGTGCGACCAATAGGCGTGCCCTTCCTGCACCACGCACGCGACCACCGTGGTGCGCGGCGTGTCGGCGAGGCCGAGCTGCCTCGCTTCGCGCAACAGCATGCCGTGCGAGCGGCCCACCGCGCGAAACAGGAACAGGTCCGGATTGACAAGCCGCGGCTTCGCGTCGCGCCTGAACGCCGCGGCGATGTGTCGCATGGTGAGTTCGGCCGCCACCTCGCCATGGGCGTGCCCGCCCATGCCGTCCGCGAGCACCAGCAGCAATGCCTCGGGCGTGCGCCAGTACCCCAGGCGGTCCTGGTTGTAGGGCCGCTTGCCGACCCGCGTGTCGTGGGCGATGGTGTACTTCATCGGCCGGCGAGCCTGCGCAGCACGCTTCGCAGCTGATGCAGGATCGGCGCCTCGCCGCGGTATTCGGGCTCTTTCTCGCCGAGCAGCGCCTTTTGCAGCGCGAAGCCGCTTTGCGGGCGTTCCAGGTGATCCAGGCGCATGCACCAGTCCACCGTGTCGAGCAGCTCGCGCGTGTACTTGCCCTTGCCGATCTTGCGTGCCGGCAGCATGCGATCGTTCTCCAGGCGCTCCTCCGCCGAGGGCGGCGAACTCGCGCTGAGGCAGGCGTAGATGGTCGCGCCGACCGAGTAGATGTCGCTCCAGGGACCGAGCTTCGCGCGGTCGGTGTGGTGCTCGGGCGAGGCGAATCCCGGCGTGTACATCGGCGGCAGCGTAGGCGCCTCGCCCGAGAGCATCTGGCGCGCAGCGCCGAAGTCGATGAGCAACGGCGTGCCGTCGCTCCTCAAGTACACGTTGCCCGGCTTGATGTCCAGGTGCAGGAGCTTGTTGGTGTGCACCTCGCGCAGGCCGTTGAGCAGGGTGGCGAAGGTGCTGCGGATCCAGGTCTCGCGCAGCGCGCCGCGGCGCGCGTGGATGTGTTCCTGCAGCGTGCGGCCGCGCTCGTAGCGCATCACCAGGTACACGGTGTCGTTCGCGCGAAAGAAATTCATCACGCGCACCACGTTCGGGTGCCCGAGGCTCGCCAGTGCGCGCCCCTCCTCGAAGAAGCACTTCATGCCGTAGCGGAACGCCGCGGCCTGCTCCTCCGGCACCTTGGGCGTGAGCGCGTCGCCGGTGCGCAACGCTAGCGAGGCCGGCAGGTACTCCTTGATCGCCACGGGCGTTTCGTTCTCGTCGTGCGCCAGGTAAACGAAGGAAAAGCCGCCGGAGGCGAGGACGCGCAGGATGCGATAGTTCTGCAACTGATGCCCTTCCGGCAGCGGCTGGTTGGCTTGGGCCGGCATCTCCCCTATGATACCTGCTTCGAATCGCGCGCTTCCCCGCGTCCCGCCCCCTTGATCCACAGCATGACTGGATATGCGCTTGCCACCGCCGAGCATCCGCGAGGCGCGCTGAGCCTCGAGCTGAAATCGGTGAACTCGCGCTTCCTCGACCTGCAGTTTCGCGTCGCCGAGGAGCTGCGCGCGCTCGAGCCGCTGCTGCGCGAGACGATCACGGCGCGCGTGACGCGCGGCAAGCTGGATTGCCGCCTGTCGTTCGCGCCGGGTGCCGCCGGCGTGCAGGCGCTCGACTCCGTTGCCCTGGAGACGCTGCGCCGAATTGCCGGCGAGGCGCAGCGCGCGTTCCCGCAGGCGGGGCCCCTGCGCCTGGGCGATGTGCTGCACTGGCCCGGCGTGCTCGCCGGCAGCGCGCTCGACGCGGAGGAGCTGAGGGCCGCCGTCGACGCGCTCGCCAAGCGCGTGGTGGACGAACTGTGCGCCGCGCGCCTGCGCGAGGGCGCCAAGCTCGCCGCAATCCTGTCGGGCCGCGTCGGCGAGATGCGCGCGCGCCTGGCCGAGGTTACGCCGCTGGTGCCGCAAGCGAATGCCGCCTACCAGGCGCGGCTCGCCGAGCGCCTGCGCGAAGCGGTGGGCACGGCGGACGACGAGCGCATCCGGGCGGAGCTCGCCGTGTTCGCGGTGAAGACCGACGTGCAGGAGGAGCTGCAGCGTCTCGCGGCGCACGTGGACGAGGTCGCGCGCACCCTGGCCAAGGGAGGTGCCGCGGGCAAGCGCCTGGACTTCCTCGCGCAGGAACTCAACCGCGAAGCCAATACGCTCGCCTCCAAGGCGGCGACGCAGAGAATCGCCGACTGCGCGCTGGAATTGAAGCTGCTCATCGAGCAGATCCGCGAACAAGTGCAGAACATTGAATGAAGCGCGCGCGGCGCGGACGCCTGTTCGTCGTCACGGCACCTTCCGGCGCCGGCAAGACCACCCTCGTCAACGCCGTGCTGGCCGAGGATCCGCGCCTGAAGCTTTCCATTTCCTACACCACTCGGCCGCCGCGCCCGGGGGAGACGAACGGCCGCGAGTACCACTTCGTGGACGAGGCCGCATTCCTCACCATGCGCGCGCGCGGCGAATTCCTCGAAAGCGCCGAGGTGCACGGCAACCGCTACGGCACCTCCAAGCGGGTGATCACAGAAGCGCTCGCGCGCGGCGAGGATCTGGTGCTCGAGATCGACTGGCAGGGTGCGAGGCAGATGCACAAGCTCTATCCGGACAGCGTGAGCATTTTCGTCCTGCCGCCGTCGATCGAGGAACTGGAGCGGCGGCTGCGCGCGCGCGGCCAGGACAGCGATGCGGTCATTCGCCGGCGTCTGGCCAATGCCAGGGAAGAATTAACGCACTCCGGAGAGTTCAAATACGCTATAATTAACAACGACTTCGATAAGGCCCGGCGCGAGCTGGTCCAGATCATTCGCGCCGAGCGCGCGCAACCCCCGACACGCACCGCAAGGAAAGAATAAATGGCCCGTATCACTGTAGACGATTGTCTTGCCCGCATCCCCAACCGCTTCCAGCTGACGCTGGCCGCGACCTACCGCGCGCGCCAGCTCAGCGCCGGCGCCTCGCCGCTGGTCGAGCCCAACCGCGACAAGCCCACCGTGATCGCGCTGCGCGAGATCGCCAGCGGCAAGATCGGCACCGACGTGCTCAAGCGCAATCCCTCGGCGCCGACGCCTCCCAATACCCCCTGAGCCTGATGGCCTGCGGTAATCTCTCCGCATGGCCGCCGTACAGACGCTGGACGAGAGCCGCTTCGGCTACCTGAAGCAGGCGGACGTCGCGCGCCTGGCGCAGGCGTACCGTTTCTCGGAGGCGGCGCACAAGGGGCAGACGCGGCAGTCGGGCGACCCCTACATCTCGCACCCGCTGGCGGTGGCGGAAATCCTCGCCGGCTGGCACCTGGACGGCCAGGCGCTGATGGCGGCGCTGCTGCACGATGTGATGGAAGACACTTCCATCACCAAGGCGGAGATCTCCGACACCTTCGGCAAACCGGTGGCGGAGCTGGTGGACGGGCTGTCGAAACTCGACAAGATCGAGTTCCAGTCCGCCGAGGATGCGCAGGCCGAGAACTTCCGCAAGATGCTGCTGGCGATGGCGCGCGACGTGCGCGTCATCCTGATAAAGCTCGCCGACCGTCTGCACAACATGCGCACGCTGGATGCGGTGCCGCCCGCCAAGCGCCGGCGCGTGGCGCGCGAGACAATGGAGATCTACGCCCCGATCGCCAACCGGCTCGGGCTCAACACCCTGTTCCACGAGCTGCAGGAGCTCGCGTTTTCGCACCTCTACCCCTTGCGCTACCGCGTGCTGTCCAAGGCCACCAAGGGGGCGCGCGGCAATCGGCGCGAGGTGGTCGGCAAGATCGAGGCGGCGATCAAGACGAGGCTCGCCGAGGCGGGCGTCGCCGCCACCGTGTTCGGGCGCGAGAAGCACCTGTATTCGATCTACCGCAAGATGATCGAGAAGCACCTGTCGTTCTCCGAGGTGCACGACATCTACGGCTTTCGCGTCATCGTCAAGGACGTGCCCACGTGCTACCTCGCGCTCGGCACGCTGCACGGTTTGTACAAGCCGGTGCCGGGCAAGTTCAAGGACTACATCGCGATCCCCAAGGGCAACGGCTACCGCTCGCTGCACACCGCGCTGATCGGGCCCTTCGGCGTGCCGGTGGAGGCGCAGATCCGCACCGAGCAGATGCATCACCTCGCGGAGGCCGGGGTCGCCTCGCACTGGATGTACAAGGACGACACCGCGTCGCTCTCCGACCTGCAGAAGAAGACCCACCAGTGGCTGCAGTCGCTGCTGGAGATCCAGAACCAGTCCGGCAACCCGCACGAATTCCTCGAGCACGTGAAAGTCGACCTGTTCCCGGATGAGGTCTACGTCTTCACGCCCAAGGGCAAGATCCTGTCGCTGCCGCGCGGCGCCACGGCGGTGGATTTCGCCTACCTCGTGCATACCGACGTCGGCAACAGGTGCGTGGCGGCGAAAGTGAACGGCGAACTCGTTCCCCTGCGCACCGAACTGCGCAACGGCGAGCGCGTCGAGATCATCACCGCGAGCCACGCCAAGCCCAATCCGGCCTGGCTGCAGTATGTGCGCACCGGCAAGGCACGCGCCAACATCCGCCACTTCCTCAAGACCATGCAGTACGTCGAGTCCGCGAGCCTGGGCGAGCGGCTGCTGGAGCAGGCGCTGAAGGCGCTGGGCGCTTCGCTCGCCGAGATCGACGATGCGAACTGGGAGAGGGTGAATCGCGAGACCGTCGGCCGCACGAAGCAGGAACTGCTCGCCGACATCGGCCTGGGCAAGCAATTGCCCGCGGTGGTGGCAAGGCGGCTGCTAAAGCGCGCGGATGCCGCCCAGGATGTGAAGGGCAAGGCCGCCCAGGTCGTCATCCGCGGCACCGAAGGCATGGCGGTGCAGCTCGCCACCTGCTGCCGCCCGATCCCGGGCGACGCCATCGTCGGCTCGATGAAGAAGGGCCAGGGGCTGGTGGTGCACAACGCCGAGTGCAGGCAGATCGAGCGCTCGCGCAAGAACGAGCCCGACCAGTGGATCGATGTGGAGTGGGACCCGGCGGGTACCCGGCTCTACCTGACGGCGGTCAAGGCGATGGTCGCCAACCAGCGCGGCGTGTTGGCCAAGGTCGCCTCCGAGATAGCCGATTCCGGGTCGAACATCGACTCGATCAGCATGGAGGACGACCGGGCGGTCTACACCACCATGCTGCTGGTGCTGGAGGTCTCCAACCGGCAGCACCTCGCGCGCGTCATGCGCGCGCTGCGCCGGCTGCCGGACGTGAAGAAACTCGCGCGGGTGCGCGAGTAGCGGCCCGCGCGCGGCTCAGAACGGGAAAGACGTGGTCAGCGCTATGCCGCGCAGGCCCTTGCCGGCGCGCACCCCGAGCGAGATCCGGTCCATCTCGGAGCCGAGCAGAGCCAGCGGCGTGTGAAAGCGCAGTGAGACCGCGAGTTCGGATTCGGCGCGGACCGCCACCTCTTCGCTGGTCGGTAACAGGAACTTGAGCCGCCTGAAGTACCAGTACTGGATCGCCGTCACGCCGAGGGCCGCCGGCCGACCGGCGTCCACCTGCACCGGGGTCAGCCAGTCCAGGCCGAGCGCCAGCTCGCCCATGTCCTCCTTCACCTCTTCGCTGCGGGCGCGCGCGAGCAGGAGCGACGAGCCGAAGTCCAGCGTAATCGGCTCGAGCGGCAGGCGATACAGGCTCTTGGCGCCGATCACGCCTAACGCCGCGCGCTTGCTGGAGGCGAATTCCTGCCCGCCGCCGAGGGTCGCCAGCGGCTTGATCATCCAGCGCTCGTTCATGAGGATTTCCAGCTCTGCGCCGACGCTCGCCGATAGCGCGGTGAGCGTGTCGGGAATGCCATCGCGGTCATCCGGCTCGATGTCCGCCACCCCTGCAGTGATAGGGGCAATAAGGCGCGCGCCCCACTGTTCAGGCGTGGCATCCCGCAGGCGGTATGCCAGCGGCGCACGGATCACGAAGGTGTTGATCTCGCCGACGCGGTAGGCGCCGCTGCCGAACGCGGCGCCGTAATACCAGTTGAACAGTGCCGCGTTGTCGCGCGCCGGGTCGGCCGCCAGCGCCGGGCAGCAGACCAGCGCGCAGGCGATCGCCAGGTAGCGAAAGGCTTTCATACATGTTTTCCCCACGTGCCGGCCTGCACAATCAGCGGCCTGACCCGGTGTCAGGGCCGGCTTTTGTCATGATAATAACAATGGGTTGCAGCCACACGCCACAAGGTGATGCACAAGGACGCAAACAACGTCGATTGGCGATCTTCACTTGAGCAGTGCGATGCCGGACACCGATGAGCTAGCAGGAAAAGTCGCCCTCGTCACCGGAGGCGCGCGCAACATCGGACGCGCCATCGCCTGCGCGCTCGCGCAGGGCGGCGCTGCGGTGATGGTGAACACCCGCACTTCGCGCGCCGGGGCAGAGTCGACTGCGCAGGAGATCCGCTCGGCGGGCGGGCGCGCGGCCGTGCACGTCGCCGACGTCACCGACGCCGGCGCGGTCGCGGCCATGGTCGCGGCCACCGTCAAGGAATTCGGCAGGCTGGATCTGCTCGTCAACAATGCGGCGATCCGCGCCGAGACCCCGTTTGCCGAAATGCGCCTTGAGGACTGGCGGCGCGTGCTCTCCACAGTGCTCGACGGCGCGTTCCTCTGCGCGCAGGCCTGCCTGCCGCATCTGGCGCGCGCGGGCGCCGGCGCGATCGTCAACATCGGCGGCATGACCGCGTATCAGGGCGCGCAGGGACGTGCGCACGTGGTCACCGCAAAGGCGGGGCTGGCGGGAATGACGCGCGCAATGGCGCACGACCTGGCGCAACTTGGCATCACTGTCAATTGCGTTGTACCCGGGACGATCGAGACGCTGCGCGGCCTGCCCGGAGCACCCGAGCGACCGGCCCACCGCCAGGCGTTGCCTGCGCTTGGCCGTCGCGGTGAGCCCGGGGAGGTGGCAAACGCGGTGCGGTTCCTCTGCGGCCCGGGCGCACGCTACATCACGGGCCAGTCGCTGCACGTGAACGGCGGCGGCTACATGGCATGACACGGCAGGGTCCCACGGTGGCAGAGACACTGGCGCGCCGCGTTGTCGCACTACGCGTCGAGGACATTCCCGCAAGTCTGCAGAACCGATGCCGGGACCTGCTGGTCGATGTTGCCGGCCTGTGCATCGCCGCGCGCAGACGCGACTACGTCCTGTCGCTCGCAAACAGTCTGGATGGGGCTGGCTTGTGCACGGCGCTCGGGCATCCTGAAACCCGCAGCCCGGAGGATGCGGCCCTGCTGAACGGCACCGCGGCGCATGGAGAGGACTTTGACGACACCTTCGAAGGCGGGCCGGTGCATTCTGGCGCAGTGGTCGTGCCTGCGGTGCTCGCCGCCTGCGAGCGCTTCGGCCGGGATGGCCGCGACGCACTGCTCGGCATTGCCGCCGGCGTCGAGACATTGTGCCGTCTGAGCCTGGTCGCGCCGCAACGGATGCACAAGGCCGGGTTTCACCCGACCGCGGTCCTCGGAGCGATGGCCGCCGCACTTGCGGTGTCGAAAACCCTGGCCGCAAGCGAAAGGCAGACCGTCGACGCCCTCGGCATCGCCGGCAGCATGGCTGGTGGCATCATCGAGTATCTTGCCGAGGGCGCCTGGACCAAGCGCCTGCACGCGGGCTGGGCGGCGCACTCCGGGCTTCATGCCGCGCGCCTCGCGCGCGAGGGCTTCGTTGGCCCGCGCACGGTGTTCGAGGGTGCGCACGGCCTGTTCTTTGCATTCGCGAGGGACAGGCAAGGGGACTACGACGCGCTCAATCGCGGCTTCGGTGACGAATGGCGCATGAACGGACTGACGTTCAAGCCCTATGCCACCGGCACCATGAACCAGCCGTACATCGACTGCGCGCTGCGCCTGGCGCAGCGCGGATTCGCCGCGGAGGACGTCGCCGAGGTGCTGTGCGAAACCGCCGAGGGCACCGTGCACCGCCTGTGGGAGCCGCTCGCCGACAAGCAGCGCCCGCCGAACGACTACGCGGCCAAGTTCAGCACGCCATTCAATATCGCTGTCGCGTTCATCACCGGCGGCGCAGGGTTCGAAGCCTTCAGCGAGCGCACCGTGCGTGACGCGCGCATCCTCGCGCTGGCCGGCAAGGTGCGCTATGTGGTCGATCCGGGCAATCCCTACCCCAGGGCCTACACCGGACATGTCAGGATGACCCACAGGGACGGACGCGTTTTCGAGGAACGCCAGCCGCATATCCGCGGCGGCGTGCACGAGCCGCTTACCCGCAACGACATCGAGCGCAAATTCCGCAGCAACGCGGCCTACGGCGGCTGGCCCATGCCGCTCGCGGACCAGTTCCTCGCCTTTGCGGACAATGCATTTCATGGCTCGCCGGACCTGGCTCCTTTTCGCCGCTAACTTTTTCCTGGCCGCGCTGCTTCCCGGCTTCGCCGGCGCGCAGGTCTACCCGGTCAAGCCCGTAAGGATCGTGGTGCCGGCACAGCCGGGCGGCGGTCTGGACCTGATCGGCCGCACCGTGGCGGACCAGCTCGGCCGCGCGATGGGCCAATCGTTCATCGTCGAGAACGTCTCGGGCGGCGGTGGCGCCATCGCGTCGCAGGCAGTGGCGCGCGCTGCGCCGGACGGCTACACCCTGATGGTCGGGTACGTGGGCACCCACGGCACCAATCCTGCCGTGCGCAAGGTGCCCTACGACGCGGTGAAGGATTTCACCGCTATTGCGATGGTCGGCGGCACTCCCAATGTGCTGGTGGTACATCCTTCGGTGCCGGTTGCCGACCTGAAAGGGCTGGTCGAATTCGCAAGGAACAATGCCGGGAAGACGAACTACGCTTCCGGTGGCATCGGCACGCTGAACCACCTCGCGATGGAGCAGTTCAGGTCCGCGGCCGCTTTCGACACCATCACGGTGCACTACCGCGGCATCGGCCCGGCCATCAACGACCTGCGGGCCGGCCAGATCCAGATGATGCTGCCCGGCCTTGCCGCCGCCTTGCCGCACATCCGCTCCCGGGCAATGCGGCCCATTGCGATCACCGGCCTCCAGCGCCATGCGCTGCTGCCGGAGGTGCCGACGTTCGAGGAGTCGGGATACAAGGGTTTCGACGCGGTGCAGTGGTACGGCATCGTGGGTCCGGCGCGCTTGCCCGCCGAAGTCACGCAGCGGCTGAACGCCGAGATCAACCGGGCACTCGCCTCGCGCAGCCTGCAGGAACGGCTGTCTGCCGAAGCGATCGAACCCATGCCGATGACGCCCGGGCAGTTTGGCGCATTCATTCGGGCAGAGATCGCGCGCTGGGGCGCGCTCGCCCGCGAACTCAGGTTTTCGCTGGACGAGTAGCGCACGGCCTTGCGATTTTTTCAGCGTTCAATTCCATGGCCGCTACCTTTTCGCGGCCGGCTGCACGCGCCAGATGACATTGCCGACATCGTCCGCGACAAGCAGAGCGCCTGCACGGTCCACCGCCACGCCCACGGGGCGGCCCAGTGCATTGCCCTCGGCATCGACAAAGCCGGTAAGTACGTCCTCTGGTACCCCCACGGGGCGACCGTCGGCAAACGCCACGAAAATGACCTTGTAGCCGCTGCGCGGCTTGCGATTCCACGAGCCGTGCTGACCGATGAACGCCCCGCCGGCATAGCGCTGCGGCAAGAGACTTCCGCGATAGAACACCAGCCCGAGTGAGGCGGTATGCGTGCCGAGCGCATAGTCAGGCGCAAGGGCACGAGCGACCAGATCTGGACGCTGGGGATTCACCCGAGAATCGACATGCTGGCCGTAATAGCTGTAAGGCCAGCCGTAGAAAGCGCCGTCCTGCACCGACGTCATGTAGTCGGGAACCAGGTCGCTGCCAAGCTCGTCGCGCTCATTTACCGCGGTCCAAAGCGCGCCGCTTTGCGGCTGCCAATCGAGCCCATTCGGGTTGCGCAGGCCTGAAGCGAACAGCCGCCAACGGCCGGTGGCGGGATCCACTTCCAGGATGGCAGCGCGATTGACTTCGTTCTGCATGCCGTTTTCGCCCACATTGCTATTCGAGCCTACCGTCACATACAGGCGCGAACCGTCGCGGCTGGCAATGACATTCTTGGTCCAGTGATGATTTATCGTGCCTGCGGGAAGATCGACGAGCTTTGCGCCGGGCGCGGTGATCTGCACATCGCCCGCCTTGTAGGGGAAGCGCATGATCGAATCGGTGTTGGCGACATACAGGTCGCTGCCGACGAGGGCCATGCCGAACGGCGAATTCAGTCCGGCGAGGAACACGGTTTGCGTCTCCGCGACGCCGTCCCCGTCCTTGTCGCGCAACAGCGTGATGCGGTTGGCGCTTGGAACTCCCGCGCCTGCACGTTTCCTCAGCTGCTTCATCACCCAGCCCTTGATGCCGCCCGCGTCATCTGGCCGGGGCGGGCCATTGCTTTCGGCGACCAGTACATCGCCGTTGGGAAGGACATACAGCCAGCGGGGGTGATCGAGGCCGGCCGCGTAGGCGTTCACCGCAAGCCCGGCTGCAGCCACCGGCGTCGCCCCGGCTGTCCAGCCCTTGGCCGGGGCGATGTGCACCGTCGGTATGAGCGTCGGGTTTGGCGGCGGCAAGGCCGGCCGTGGGCCGATACCTGCGCTCTCCGGCAAGGTTGCCATTTCGCCGCAGCCGGCGAGATGCAGCATCGGCAAACCGGCCAGCAGGGCGATGGCGATGGACGTGTGCATCGGGCAAGGTCTACCGCGGCGCATGTGCAGTCTGTGCGCGAAAACACAAATAAAAGGAAAGGGCCCGGCAATTCTGCCAGGCCCCTGAGGAATTTGGTAGGCCGTGGCGGATTCGAACCGCCGACCAACGGATAAAAAGTTGAATTTGCCACTCAAGGTTTTTGCATTGGACGGCATAAGGTGCAAGGGACAAGATGGCCGCCGCGGGCTTTTATCGGGAAGGAGGGCGTATGCGGAAGAGGAACCCCGGCACCAGCGGCCGTACGGCCAAGCTGCTCGCCGCCGCCTGCCTGGTTTCACTCGGCGCGGGGAGCTGGGCGCAGGAGTTCCCTTCGCGCCCGATCACCATCGTTGTTCCTTTCCCGCCGGGCAGGGGCACCGATATATTCGCGCGCGCCATCGGGCCCAAGCTCTCGAGCGCGTTTGCCAAGCCCGTGGTGGTGGAGAACCGCGCCGGCGCCACCGGAAACATCGGCGCCGAAGCGGTGGCGCGCTCGACAGCAGACGGGCATACGCTTCTCTACACGTCGGCGTCCATAGCGCTCAGTACCCTCGCCTTTTCGAAGCCCGGCTTCCAGCCCCAACGCGACCTCGCGCCGGTCTCGATGACGATTTCGATTCCCTATGTGCTGGTGGTCCACCCGTCCGTCCCTGCGCGGCGGATGAGCGACCTGATCGAACTCGCCAGGGCGAGACCAGGAGCCCTCGATTTCGCCTCCGCCGGGCCCGGCTCTGTGCTGCAAGCTGCTGGGCTGGAGGCATAGCGGTTTTTCGGTGCACAACCAGGTGCGGAGGCAGTGAAGAAGGAGCTGACGCGCGCAGGTTACGTGCTCGCCCGGGAGCACGCGTTTCTGCCCAATCAGTACTTCCTGGAATTCGTGCCGGCTGGACGCTGACTCGCGCTTTGACGCGACGCGGATCAATCAGCTCGCGCGCCGGAAATCTCGATCACCTTCCTCCATTTCACGATCTCGCTCCTGAGGAATGCAGCGTACTCCTCGGGCGTGCTGGGCAGGGGCTCCGCGCCCTGCGCGAGCATCCACTCGCGGGTAGGACGCGCGCGCAGGATCTCGACGATATCGCGGTTGAGCCGGCTGATGAGATCCGGCGGCGTGCGTGACGGAGCGGACATCCCGAACCAAGCCGTGGATTCAAACCCAGGAAGCCCCGCTTCGGCCGCGGTCGGGATATCGGGCGCACCGGCAAAACGGTTCTTGCTCGTGACCGCAAAGGCTTTCACCTTTCCGCTCTTGACCTGCGGCAGAGCATTGGGGATCACAATCGACGAGAATTGCGCTTCGCCGCTCATCAGCGCCAGCATCGCCGCGCCGGAACCCTTGTACGGAACATGCACCAGCTTGAGCCCGGCGGCGTGGTTGAAAAGTTCCGTCGTAAGATGGCTTACGGTCCCGGGGCTGGCGGAGGCGAAGTTGATCTGACCCGGACGTTCCTTCGCGAAATCGATGAACTCGCGCAGGTTCTTCGGCGGCATGGACGGGTGCGCCATCAGCAGCAGGGGCGTCTCGGCGTAGAGCGTGATCGGCGCGAAGTCCTTGATCGGGTCGTACCGCAGTTTCTTGTAGAGGGTCACCGCCGCTGCGAACGAGGCGACCTGTGTCATGTGCAGCGTATAGCCATCGGGTGCGGCTTTGGCGGCGACGTCCGCGGCGATTGTGGCGCCAGCGCCCGGCCGGTTTTCAACGATCACCTGCTTGCCCCAGCGCTCGGTGAGCTGCTGCGCGAGGTGGCGCGAAAGGATGTCGCTCGTGGCGCCCGCCGCACCGGCAATGATGCGTACCGGTTTCGCCGGGTAATCCTGTCCGTGACCGGATGCCGCGACGAGCAGGACTGCACCCGCCACACCCAGTGCAGTCGCGAGCGGTCGTTTCATGACATCCTCGCCCTATCTTGAACGGCCGGGATAGCATACGCCTGTACCCAATACTCTTCGACGACTGCATGAATTCCGACTATCCCACCTGGATCGATCATTTCCTCGGCAACTCAATTGCCCGTGCGGCTCGACCCTATAACCGTGAGCATCGCGATCGGTTATGAGGCGCGCTTGGCGCGATCTCAGCCCAAAGCCTTTCAGGCCATCTGCAAACGAAAACCCCTGGCTCGAGAGAGTGTCGGGGTTTTTTATTGGCTATCGTGACCTTTTGAACTCTTGTCCAACGATTGCGCTGCTTGCGAGGTATGGAGCTTCGAATCGAGACGACAGGGAGAGGCGCTCAGCCTAGCGACTTCAGCTCCGCACCTCCGCCTGCGCCAGCCAGAACCGCATGTCCATGTCACGGTACAGCGTTGTCGCGCTC